>Ga0272441_10000157_pt1 | contig 152134 bp, 177 predicted proteins | sample SSMProp6N_FD_193582 | JGI IMG/M metagenome (GOLD analysis project Ga0272441, IMG submission 193582) | Marine sediment archaeal communities from Little Sippewissett salt marsh, Falmouth, MA, United States - SSM-Prop-6N | ecosystem: Environmental > Aquatic > Marine > Wetlands > Sediment ...
CTATTTTTCTTAAAATAATAAGTTACAATAATGAGCCTGTAGCTCAGTGAAAGGATTTAGAAAATCCTTTACCAAACATAGCATAAAGCTATAAACTAACTAAAGTTAGTGATCTGAGCTACAGAAATGAGCCTGTAGCTCAGCCAGGTTAGAGCACTACTCTGATAAGGTAGGGGTCCGCGGTTCAAATCCGCGCAGGCTCATATTTAAAAACAGCCAAAACATCTAATAATATGGCATTAAGCGAAAGAAAAGAGGCGTGGTTTAGAATCATAGTTTTAATTGTCTCTGGAATCATTCTAGGAATTTGGAAAGCATTAACACAAATACTAGCTATAATAAACTGGTTAATAACAATATTTTCAGGAAAAAGAAATAAACAAATAGCAGAATTCTGTGAATACTGGAATACAGAAACTTACAAATTCTTAAGATATATGACTTTTGTAACAAATATCAGACCATTCCCTTTTTCAGATATGGAAAGAATAACTAAGTTTAAAAAATAATTTTTATTTTTTACAAACAGCTAAAGCATAACTATTATCTTTTGAAACATAAAGCCTAGCATCATCAAAATACATTTTCATAAAACTCATAAATTCATCTTTATCATATTTATATGAAACAGCCACAATAATTTGATCGCCTTTATTGAAATTAACTTCTTTTCCCAAAAATTTTACTTTTTTATCATTAAGGATTGTATAATACATTTCTACTCTTGAATTTTTAAATCTTGCAGAATATTTTACATCTTTTTTATCTAAACCAATTTGAGTAAGAGTTCTAATCAATAAATTATCTAAAAAGGGATTATCATATGCTTTAAGAATATCTTTTGATTTTTTAATATCTAACCCATTTCCAATTATTAATACATCTTCTTCTCTCATAGCACTTCTTATTTCATATAAAAGTTCATTAATCTCAAAATTTCCTAAAGTATTTCCTAATAATAAAATCAAATTTCTCTTAAATCCATTTATTCTTAGTATTGCTGCAATATTTTCTAAATTCTCAAAATCAGAAATATTCCATTGTAATTTAACAATCTCTTCTACATTTGATTTTTCTATATTGTTAATTGCCTTCTCAACCATATAACTGGAAATATCAATAGGACAATATCTTATTTTCATCTTACCTCTCAACTTTTTAATAAATAAATCTGCTTTTTTTCCATCTCCACAACCAAGATCAATTATATTCAAAGGTTTTTTACCTAGTTTTTCTGTAATTTCTTTAATGTTTTTATTTATTAAATCAATTTCTTTTTGAATAACATCTTTTTGATAGTCTTCTGATTTTTCTAAATCTAAAAATGCCTGAGCTTGTGGAGGAGTAAGATACCATAACTTAGAATCTGCAATATTCCAAATCCTTGTATTTCCTTCTAAAGAATAACCTCTCTTTAATAGTTCTCTAAATATCAGGTCATTTATCTTTGCCTTAGTCATAAAAATAATGATAATTTAGTCTTTTTAACTCTTTTGTTTCATTAAAAATAAGTAATAAACTAAAACTTTAAAAACAAGATTTTTCTCATAATTACAAGCCCCTGTAGTGTAGAGGCCAAGCATCCAGCCCTTTCGAGGCTGAGACCCGGGTTCGAATCCCGGCGGGGGCATAGAACTCTTTAGTACCTAAAGTGGAGGGGAAGAATTAATCTTTAATTTTAAATTGCTTATAGACTTTCCAGTATTTTCTTGGTTTATACAATATCGTTATATTATCAAACTTTAAATCAAATATTGGTCTGTCTTTAGTTTTAAGATAATTCCAGATTTTATTAAAACTATTATTAGTATTTCCATAAGAGATTGTTGCATGTGGTTTCCATTTTTTATCAAACTCATGTAGCTTTATTCCCTTAATCTTTTTTATTTCTCTTAATAGGTCTTTTTGTATCTTAAATGATTTTTTATCTAACTTAACTTTCAGAAAAGAAACAAATCTTCTAAAATTTCCAAAACCTCCAATCCCTATTTTTGATTGTTTTTGTTTCTTGACAAAATTTCTTAAAACTCTTTCTAATTCTTTAGAGTTCCTTAACTCAAACGGAGACTTTAGGGTTATATGTGAAGGTAAAGGATTTTCAATCATATATCTCTCACCAAATCTTGGACCAACAGTTTTAACTAATCTCTGGTGGTATTTCTCAGCTTTTCCTTTAATCAAATAAACTAATACATATCTCATTTTAATAATCTCCTCTTTTTTAATATAACAAAACTTTGTATAAAAATCTTTTCAACTATACTTTTTTACTCCCCTAATAAATGCCCTAAACCGTTTTCGCTTCGGCGGGGGCATTTATTCACAATCTTCGAACTTTATCTCATCTATTTTCTCATATGCCTTTTTCCTTTCTTTAGAACACTTATCACAATACTTTCTCGGATATCTGCTTCTCTCAGGCGCTTCAAACATCTTCCCACAATCTTTACATTTTTTTTTCATTCTTTTTTCTTAACATGCCAATAGGCAAGAGTAACACCTGCAATTATTGTTAGAGAAAGAATAATCCAATTCACTGTTTCTTGAGCAAGAGAAACAAGAGCACTATCTAAAGCATAAACTAAGAAAACATATAGGACAAAATAAAACATTATCATTGAAAATACCTTCCATCCTAAAACTTCAGAATCTTCTATTACATCTCTTAAATAAACAGCAATTCCAAAACCTATTGCAATTAATATTAATGCAAAAACTAGAGAAGGAATTATTAATAAAACAGAAGTAAGCCAGTCAGTTAAAGCAGGAAGCTTAAGCTGGGACAAAGCCATGCTAAAAAATAATATATAAATGCACCATTTAATTATTGTTAAAAATAAATCTACAAAACTTCCCCTAATTTTCTCAGAAAACTTTAATCTATCTGTAAGCATTTTTAATACTCTCTTAATAACTTTTCCAAGAACAATACCTACAACAAAAATAATTATAGCATAAGCCACATTTAAAGCTACCACCTCTATTCCTAAACTAGATAACCACTCACTCATTGTCATTTTTATTAAAGTAAATTTTCATTTAAATACCTTATGATTTAACAAATTTCAAAATCTCTTTCGCAGTTTTCTCCCATGAATATTTTTCTGCTTCTTTCCTAACATTCTTGCTCATCTTCTTCCACAAATCTTTGTCTTCTAAAAGAAGATTAATCTTTTCTTTCATCTCTTCTTCATCTTTAACAAGAAACCCAGTTCTTCCATTATCTATAATTTCATCAGAAGCACTAAGTATTTCTTTACTAGGTTTAAAAGCAACTATAGGCAATCCGCAAGCAAAAGCCTCCAATAAAACAAGTCCAAAAGCCTCATATTTAGAAGGTAAAATAAAAATCTTAGATTTCTTCATTATTTTTCTAGGATTTTCCATCCAGCCCTTAAACTCAACTTTCCCTCTTTGTTCCATATTATATTTTTTTAATTCTTCTAAATTATCTCCACCTCCAACTAAAACCATTTTTCCTTTAATTTCTTTAGAAACTCTAATTGCAGATTCAGGGTTTTTTTCTTGTGTTAGCCTTCCAACATAAAGTACAATCTTATCTCTATTCTCATTTATTTTTTCTAAGCTAACTCCTGGTTTTATTACTCTAATATTTCCAATACCCAATTTTTCCATATTTTTTTTAACAAACTTACTTAAAACAACTACCTTAACCTCTTTAAGATATTTTTTTTCCTCTTTAGAAATAAATTCAAAAACTCTTTTTTGATCTTCAAATTTCTCTTCTAAAATAGAAGAAAAATGAGAGTATAATGAGGGGGCGATATAAACTATCTTATCTTTAAATAATTTTAAACAAGGTTTCAAAAACAAAGGAAATCTGCAAATAATTAAATCATACTCTCCAAGATTTTTCATAAAATCGTAAATAGTTTCTTGATGGGCCTGAGGCCATTTCCAAACTTCTGATTTTTTTAAAATAGGCATATCATATCTATGAATTTTTATTCCTTTATACTCTTCTTCTGATTCTAAATTCTCTCCCTCTTTACAAGAAACAACATCTACCTTATGTCCTAATTTAATAAACTCTTGAGAGATATTAAAAAAATAAGTTTGAATTCCTCCAATATGTGGATAAAACTTTTTTCCAACAAGTAAAATTCTCATTATAAATCAAATAAATTATTTATTATATTTCCATTAGGCGTCTTGCCTTTTTCACTTTCTAAATTTTTTCTGATTTGTTTAACTTTTTTTAATTTTTCTTTTTCTGTTTTCTCTATGAAATCAATTCCATTTTTTATAGCTCTGCTCCACATTTCTTTTCTCTCTTTTTCAGGTATAGAAATTTTAACATCACCATTTAAAATACTTGCATCTCCATTTTCAACAAACTCTTTATGAACTTTACTCATCCATCTAGCAGCTCCTTTTGTATTTCTTTTATAAGACATAGCAAAAAAAGAAAGTATTGAATTATATAAAACTGTATTTAAATCAATCCTACTTCCAGTATCTTGTTTAGGATTATCACTCTCTTTCATAGCCTTCTTTAAAGAAATCTGTCCTCCTAATTTTCTAAACCAATCTTCTCCTTCAAACTGTTTTCCAGTCTTTAACCCATAACTTCCATGAACACAATGAAACTTAGGGTCTGGGGAAAGAAAAATAGAATAACCATTTTCTAAAACTCTACATCCAAAACTAGTGTCTCTATGTCTAGCAAAAACAGTTATAGGAATTCCCTCTAATTCTGTAAATAATTTATTAGAACATAAAAAATACCCTCCAGTATTCTTAATCTGAATTGGTTTGAGAATATGATACTCTTGGTGTATAAATTTATCTTTAATATCTCCTAGATATTCTTCTGGAAAAGCATTTTTATTTGCAGTAAGAATTCCTTTAGCAAAATCTAAATTACCTATCTCACTAATTTTAGATACCTTATTAGGAATAGATGTTCTTGCATATGGAGCAAGATTTAACAAACCGATATTGATTCCATTTTCTTTTAACCATTCATAACTAAAAACAGCTCCAAAAGCAGCATAAGGTGCAACAATACTATCATCATCTACAAAAAGAAGATATTTAGAATTTGCAGCAGCTGCTCCTAAATTAGCAGATTTTGCATAATCCATATTTTTATTATTTCTTATATAAACTAAATCAATTTCTTTTCCTTCTGCTTCTTTTTTAAAACCCTCTACAACCTTTTTTGTATAATCAGTACTATGATCATCTATAATAATAATCTCACTAACAGCAGGTTTTTGTAATAGACAAGATTTAATTGCCCAAGCCAATGGATTCAGCTCTCTTTTCATACTTTCTGGATTATAAGGACACCGATTATAAGTTGGAATCACTATACTTACGTCTAGCTTTTTCTTAGGTAGTTTGAAGTTATCAAGATAAAAAACATCATAGTAAGGTTTTTTAATCTCTTCTTCAAACTCCTCTTTCAAGTCTGGCTCTTTTTCTTTAGAACTATTTTTAGCCATTTTATATAAATAATTCTTAATTATGCCTTTTAAATCCTACGAAAAGCTTATAAACCAAAACAAAAAAATCCAAAAGGGATTTGTTTATAAATCCTCCCAAAGCTTTTTAAAATGCAATAAGATTTAAATATTCCTTTTATTATATATCAATATAAAAAAGAGAAAATGAATTGGATAATTGCCGGGATTTTTGTTGTGCTTGTATTTCTTTTTCTTAGATTTAAGCATATGAAACACAAAATAATAGCTATCTTCTTAATTATAAGTCTTCTTTTTATTTATTCAACTGCTTCAACTTTATTTCAAGGAGAAGATATTGAATGGAAATCATTTGCAGGACTAGAAAAAGCAGGAAAAATATATTTTTCTTGGCTTGGAAATGCTCTCACTAATCTAAGATCACTAAGTGGAAATGCTATTAAAATGGACTGGCAAATCCCAGAAAATGAGACTTTAAGATGAAAATAATATCTATAATCTTAATCTTTCTATTAATAGGTGCATTTTATATTATCTCAGAAAATAATCTCCATCTAAAAGAACAAGAAGAACTAAATCAATTTGTTTCAATATATGTTTCTTGGATTGCAAGTCTCTATGAAAATTCTGTAAGTATAACTGGTAATATGATAAAAATGAAGTGGCTACCAGAAAATCAATAAAAATAAAAACACTATTTCTTAACATAATTTATGCCTCAGTAGCTCAGTTGGTAGAGCGTTACATTGGTAATTGTAAGGAACCTAGGTTCCTTAACAGTCAACCTCCTTTAATAATGTTGGTTGAAACCAAAAATGTAGAGGTCCTGAGTTCAATCCTCAGCTGAGGCTTTTGCTAACATTTATAAATTCTCTGAACAGAATACTATGATGGTAGAAGGATTAGAAGAGCTAAAAAAAGAATATGAAAAACTAAAGAAAAAATATAATCTTCCAGATTTTAAAGGTTTAAATGAAGATTTCGATATTGAGAAATGTTCTGAAAAAGAAACTGATTTTGTACTAAGAGAAATAAGAAAAACAATAATGGATAAAGCAATCGCCTATCTAAGATTTATTGAAATGCTTATTAATCCTGCTAATGCTCCAATGTTTTTCATGGCTCTAGCAAAATCTTTTAGTATAGAGGATAGAAAACTATTAGAAAAAATTTATGGAAAAATAGGAGAATTTGAACTAGATGTAATTGAGATAGATAATTATTATTCTGAAAAAGATGAAGCAGAATTCATAAAGAAGATTCATAAAGAATGGCAAAAAATAAAACAAGATATGAAAAAAATAATAGAAGCATTAAGAAGAAACTGGAATAGTAAATCAGGTAAAAAAGACAAAGGCTATCTCGGATGATAAAATTTGAATTAAAAAAAACACTAATCACTTTTATTATAATTCTTATTGTATTATCTATAATAAGCCTATTCACAAAAAGTTTTCTTTTTTTAATAATCCCTTCTATAATTTTTGAACAGTTATTTGAATCTTATTTTTATAATTTTTCGAATAATATTCTAGCTAATTTTATTTTTGCATTACTATTCTGGAGCATAATTAGTTTAATAATTTCTTATATTCTCAAACCTAGAAAAGTTTAAAAACACATCTTATATGTTCTTGTTATGGTTAGTGGAATTGAAAGACCTCTTGATTTGCTGAATAATGCAAAAAACAAAGAGGTTTTAGTGCAGTTAAAGAACGACAGACAACTTGTAGGTACATTGCTTGCATTTGACATACACATAAATGTAGTTTTAGATAATGCAAAAGAGATGAAAGACGGACAAGTAACAAAAAACATTGGACTTACTTTTTTGAGAGGAGATACAATTATCTTTATATCTCCGAGTTCAGCTGCCAAAACAAAAGATAAGAAAGAATAAGCGTTTGCCGGATTAGTTTCGCTGCGGCATTGCTTCTATCTCATTATAAATAGTGAGAACTAAACCTCAACCTTCATAAAATCTATTGCAATTTTAGTATTTTTAAAAGTTTTTTTAGCTTGTTTTTCTATTTCTTTTAAATTATTTTCATATCTTTGAGAAATATGTGTTAGTATCAACCTCTTAACTTTTGCTTTTTTAGCAATTTCTGCTGCTTGTTTAGCTGTAAGATGACCATATCTTTTAGCAAAATCTTTATCTTTATCTAAATAACAAGATTCTGAAATCAATAAATCAGAATCTTTAGCAAGTTTAATAGCATTTTTATTTTCCCTAGTATCCATAATTATTGTTATTTTCTTTCCTTTTTCTGTGTAACTTATATTTTTCCATTTAATTGTTTTTCCTTTATATTTAATATTTTTTCCAGAAGCAAGTTTTCCAATTAGTTTTCCAGGAATTTTTAGTTTCTTAATCTTATCTTTTTTAATTCTTAATTTATCTTTTTCAATAAAAGAATAAGCAAAACAAGGAGTTCCATGAGACATTTCTTCTGCTTGAATAAGAAACTCTTTTTCATCTATTTTTTTTGTTTCTTCAACTTTTATTTTTAGCTTATCTCTAAAAATAAACATATCTAAGATTCTTTTAATAAATTTTTTAGTTCCTTTAGGACCATAAACTTTTAGTTCTTTATTATATCCATTTAAAGCAAGTGTTTGAAATAATCCAGGGAGTCCAAGAATATGATCCCCATGCCAGTGGCTAATAAATATTCTAGTTAGTTTACAAGGATTAATCTTCATCTTCCTAAACTGCCTTTGAGTTCCTTCACCACAATCAAAAAGCATATTTTCATTTTTCCAACTAACTAAAATAGCAGTATGGTTTCTCTTGCTTGTAGGAACTGCTTGTCCTGTTCCTAAAAAAACTATTTTTACTTTCATAATAACAAAACATAAACATAATTTAAATACCTTTTGAATATATGTATTTTAGTATATATTTCTATATACATCTAAAGAAATATAAATAATTAAATAGAATTAAATATAAGTAAAGAGAAAGTTTATAAATATAGCTTTCTTAAAAAACACATAAAAGAGGAAAAATGCAAAAAAAAGTAACTATAAGTATAGATTCTGAAACATATAAAAAATTTAAGAAATTTTGTAGAGATAATGCCATTATGCTTTCTAAGAAAATTGAACTAGACATGAAAGAAATCATGAAAAAAGGAGGAAGAAAATGAAAAAAAGCTTATTTATCATTATAATTGTATTTTGTTTACTAATACATCTTAATTTAGTTTATGCTGAAACAATTAAACTTAATTCTTCCTATATCTTAGACGATGCTTATGTAGATTCTGGAACTGGAAATAAAAACAGAGGTATATCAACTGACTTACAAGTTCAAAGAAATGCTTATCAAAGAGTTTATATAAAATTTAATATCTCTTCTATCCCTCAAAATCAAGCAATAGATAATTCTTTATTATGTTTATATATGCATACTGATGCTAGCTCACAAATAATAAATGCAAGCCATGTTTATACACATAACTGGAGCGAAGGTTCAGAAGACGGAACAGATGTCTCAGGACAAGATTATACTACAAATATTACCTGGAATAATCAACCTTGTGGAACAGATTTAGATAATTCAGATAACTGTAATCTAACATCAGAATCTGCTATAACTAATGATGGAGATCAAGATGAAACATGGCAGTGTTGGAACATAACAAACATGGTAAAAAAAGAGTATGAAGAAAATAACTTAAATGTTTCAGTAGTATTATACACAGAAGACTTAGGAAATCCAGATAAATTTTATTCAAAAGAATATGCTGACTCTTCATTACATCCTTATCTGAATATAACTTATTCTCCAATTGTTTATACAGCTTATGTAGATGATGATTTCACAGAATCAACGACAAACTGGCAAGTTTATAATTTTAGTAATATCTCTTCTGCTCTTGAAGTAGTTGAAGAAGGGGGGACAATTCATGTTGCAGAAGGAACTTATAATGAAATGCCAACAATAAGCAAGTCAGTTAATTTAGTTGGAGAAGGTTATGAAACAATAATTCAAGGAGATGAAACTGCGCATGTATTAACTGTTTCCTCAAATCTTGTCAATATATCTGGATTTACAATAACTGGTTCAAGAACAAATTGGGGAGATTATTATGGAATATATCTAAATTCTGTAGGAAATTGCATAATAAAAGAAAATAACATAACAGGAAACAGAAGAGGAATAGGTATGATAGGTGCATACAGCAATACAATTCATTCAAATTATATTGTTTCTTCTGTTGATAGAGGAATTTATACAAATAACTGGGCAACACAAAACAACATTATATATAATAATTATTTTGATAATACAGATAATTTTTATTCTGCATCTTCTCCACCAAATCTTGCTACTTTTAACATAACTAAAACTCTTGGAACAAATATTCTTGGAGGAAGCTATCTTGGGGGAAATTTTTGGAATTTATATTCTGGAACAGACGAAAATGGAGACGGTCTTGGGGATAGTAGTTATAATCTTTATGGAAGTTATTATGATTATCTCCCTCTTGTAGACAATTCAGCCCCAACAATCTCTTTAACTTCTCCTAAAAACAAATCTCTCTCTCAAGCATCTGTCTTAAACTACTCTGTTTCAGATTCAGATGAAAATCTTCAATCTTGTTGGTATGCAATAAATGGAGAAGAAAATAATACTATAACCTGTGGAAACAACATAACAGGTTTATCTCCAAATCAAGGAACAAATACATATAATATTTATGCAAATGATACAGAAGGACTAGAAAGTTCTGATTCTGTAACTTTTTTCCTAGATTCAATAAATCCAGAGATAGAATTTTTCTCAAATACAATAGAAACAGGAGATTATTCAAATCTTCAATCAATTTTTGTAAATATATCAATTTCCGAATCAAACCCATCTTATTCATTTATTAATTTCAATAATTCTCTTATTGCATTTTACAAAATGAACGACTCTTCAACTCTTTTAGACTATTCAGGAAGAGGAAATCACGGAACAATAACAAATGCTATTGAAACAGAAGGAAAGTTTGGAAATGCTTTAAGTTTTGATGGTGAAGGAGATTATGTAAATATTGATAGAGATGATTTTGATTTTCCACTTGCACCTTTTACAATTTCATTTTGGGCAAAAGAAAATTCAGAAACTCCAGAAAACCAAAAAATATTAGGTACTCATCATACTCAAGAAATATTAATAAGTGGAGAGATAAGTGGAGAAATGGGTTTTTGGGCAGGAGGATACAAAGCACAAATAATTGTAAATAAAAATGCAAATGAATGGCATCATCTTGTTATGACAATAAATGCTTCAGGAGATAGAAATGTATATATTGATAATGAATTACATGATTTTGGAACAAAACCTCTTCCGATAGCTGGAACCCAAGACTTTCAAATAGGAAGTGCAGGTGGATATAATGATTATTTTAATGGATCAATAGATGAAGTTTTAATTTTTGAAAGAGCTCTTTCAAGTGAAGAAGTATCTAAATTATATTCTGCATCTGATTATTCTAATAACTTCACAGAACTAGAATATGGAACTTATAGTTTTTATTCCTATACACAAGATATTGCAGGTAATGAAAACCAAACAGAAACAAGAACAATAGAACTTTCAGCAAACTCTCCGCCAAGTTTATCTCTTTTATCTCCTCAAAACGGAAACACATATGGATATAATGAATCTCTACAACTAAACTATTCTGTTTCAGATTCAGATGATAATCTTGAATCTTGCTGGTATTCAATAGATGGTAATTCCAACACAACTTTAAACAATTGCCAAAACTCAACATTTAATATTTCAGAAGGTAGTCATACTCTTAATATCTATGCAAATGACACAAACAATGAAATTTCATCAGATCAAGCAAGCTTTACAATTCAAGTAGGTGCTCCTTCAATTTCAAATCTAAATCCATCAAATAAATATCTAAAATACTATCAAATTAACTTTTCTTATACTCCAGAAGATATTGACTTACAAACCTGTGAATTGTGGGGAAATTTTGATGGAACATTTAAATTTAATCAATCACAAATTCCAAGCAATGGAATTGAAAACAACTTCACTTTAAACTTACAAGATAATACTTATTTATGGAATATAAGATGTAATGATAGTTTAGGAAACTCTGCATTTAATGGGAACAAAACATTTTATATAGATACAATAAATCCAGAAATAGCAATTACACAGCCAATAGGAACAAAAACATCTAGAACAATCCCCCTAACTTTCACAGCAACAGATTCAAATCTAGAAACATGTTTTTATAATGTCTATAGGGGTGTAAATTTAGAAGTATCAAACACAACCACAAACTGTTCTAGCTCAGACAGTTTCTCAGTAACAGTTGATGCAGATTTCTCTTTAAATTTATATGTAAATGACTCTGCAGGAAACTCTAATTTCACTCAATCTAATTTTTCTGTTGACAGCTCAACCCCAGTTGTTGAAGAGACTCCAGCTGGAGGCGGCGGCGGTGGAGGTGGATCTCCTTCTGCAAAAATAAAAGCAGATGATTTAGAAAGTGTAGTTATATATCCTGGTGAGCAAAAAATACTAAGCATAAGTGCAAAAAACAACGGAAAAACAAGCCTAACAAACTGTAAAGTCTCAGGAGGTGGAGAATACTCTGACTGGATTAAATCAACATTTATCTCAGGAATAACTGGATTTGAGCAAAAAGACTTTCCTTTTAGTTTATATGTGCCAGTAGAAGCAGAATCAAAAGAATATGAAATAGATATTCATCTTGTTTGTACAGAGGCAAGCATTTCAAAAAAACTCCCAATATCAATACTAGAAAAATTTGTTGAATTTGATATTTATGATATCAGAGAAAGAGCAGGTAATCTAGAAATTGAATACTATCTAAAGGATTTATCAAGCTCAGAACAAACAGTACAAATAGAATTTAAAATTGAGAATCTAGAAGAAGAAATAATTTCAGAATATCAAGAAGAAATAGTATTATCAGTCCAAGAAACAAAATCTCTTTCTGCTAGTTTAAATCTTCCTGAAAATATAAAAGGAGAACATATCTTACTAATCAATCTAGCTGGAAATGGAGAGATATCAAAACAAGAAACAATAATTATTGGAAACTCTGGTTTTACAGGACTAGCTATTTTTGGAGATTACACAGGAGTTGTAATCCCTAGTTTAATAATAATCTTAATAGCAGGTTCTATTGCCTTTTTTATGGTTAGAAGAATAGTAAAGGCAGTTAAACATAATAAAAAGAAAAAATCTGTAAAAGGTGTTGTAAGAGTCAAATAATTAGTTTTAAATATTATCTTTTTCTCGTAAATCTATCCAGATGCCCCTGTAGCTCAGCCTGGATAGAGCGACTGCCTTCTAATATAAGGCTTCGTAAGCTGAAGCTTGCAAGTAAGGAAGCAGTAGGTCCGGGGTTCAAATCCTCGCGGGGGCATATTGCAGGGATGGCGAAGTGGCTAACGCGCTCGGCTGCAACCCGAGTATTCCTGGGTTCGAGTCCCAGTCCCTGCTTATTAAACTAATTCTAGTAATATAGTGTCACTTTAGAATAATAACATATAGAAAGGTTTAAATATACATATTTTATACATTTTTTATGAATAAAAACAAACAATTCATCATAACAAAGAAAATTGCAAAACACGGAAATCAAGCAATTATAGTTATACCTAGAATTCTAGAAAATCAGCTTAAGCCAGGCACAATAACTAAAGTTACTCTAGATGTTTTAAAAGAAAGCAAACAGGAGGTAGAAAATGACAATAACTGAAGAAAGAACAGAGCAGGTAGAAGAACAACCAGAAGATGAAAGAACAAGAAAAATAAGAGAAATTATAGAAAGAGATGTAAGAAAAAGGTACTGGTCAGATTCAATAGTAAAGAAAAAAGTAGAAGAAAGGCTAAAAAAAGCTTTAGAAGAAGGAATCGATAGCGACACATTCATACCAACAGGAAAAACACTAGGAATGGGTTGTTGGGGAATAGTAGGTGAATACGAAGACCCGGCAGGACAAAAATGGGCTCTTAAAAGATTTTCTCCAAATGAAATAGCTCAAAGGCAGATGCGGGAAAGAAATCTTACTCCAGAAGAAGTTATGAGAAAAGAAGCTATTCCTTTATCTGCAGCACAACATAACGTTGCTCCAAGAATTATTGAAAGAGATAAAAATGGAGAAATCTATATAGGAATGCCTGTATATCAAAGAACACTAGAAGAGCAATTAAGAAGAACAAATAATGATGGAGCAAGATGTTTAGGAGAAAGAGTAAGAAACATATCAGATAAAGAAAAATATGAAGAAGAGACAAGAAAAGAACAAAAAAGACAGAAAAAAGAAAGATTAAAAGGAGCAGTAGAAAGATTTAAAGATATTTCTGAAGCACTTTCATACTTGCATTTTAGTGAAAATAGAGCACACGGAGATATTAAACCTAAAAACATTTTAATAGATGAAAGAGGAAAATCCTTTTTAACAGATTTAGGAAGTTCTACTTGTATTTCTGTTTCAGGAGAAGATCCAAGAGATAATATAGGGGATGAAAACTATAGAGCTCCAGAATGTTATAAAGAAGGAAGCAGACCAACTGAAAGAAGCGATATTTGGAGTGCAGGAGCATTATTTTATGAACAACTAACAGGAAGAAAAATTAAACAAGGGAGTGAAAATCTCCAAGAACTAACAGAAAAAGAAGCAAGAAAACTATTAAGAAGAAAAATTACAGAAGCTCCAAGAAGAACAAGAAAATTATTAAGAAAGTGTCTAGATCCAGACCCATACAAAAGATATTCTAGTGGGATGGAGTTAAAAGAAGATATAGAAAGAGTAGCAAGAGATTTAACAGGATGGCAAACTTTTAAAGACAGAGCAAAAATGGTGGGGCTTGCTTCTATACCTGCTGTATTCATAGCGTTTTGTGTTTGGAGAGCTGCTGTTTATGAACCTCAAAAACTAAAAATGCCAGAAATAAAAAAAGAAGTTTCAGGAATGTTATATAAACCAGGTTCAGAACAAGATACAGAGACATTAAAATTTGAAGCAGAAGAATTTCCTATTCCAAGACCAATGAGTGGAATGTTATTACATTTAGATAGGCCTGCAAAAGATTGTACAGAGAATAGAGTTGTTGCTTATTTTGCAAAAACCCATGGACAAGCTGCAACAATTTTAGGAGGATTCTATAATGGATATAATGATCATCAATTTAAAACATATATAGCTGCAACAGACAATTATGAAAGACAAGGATTACATGCGAGAGGAGGACCTGTATGGCCTGTATGGGCAAAATCAATTGAAGTTGCTTTAACTCAGGCTAAAACAAAAAATGGAAGAGTAGATTTAGAAGATACAATGACAATAGCAAGAATAGGCTCTGCTAAAGTATCAGAAGCTCAAAGAGTATCTGGAAGTTTAAAATATCAAGATTATAGACATGCAAAAGATTCAAATGGAGATTATATAATTCCAAAAAGAGAGCAAAAATTTATTGAAACCTGGCTTTCACAATTTCATGCAGATAATTAATCCTTTTCTAGTATCTCGCTTAATATTGGAGATGTACCTATCTGCATTATTCTAAATATTTCTCTTATATAAGCAAGAATAACACTTTCTTTCCCCCTCGATTTTTCAAGAGCCTTAAGACACTTACCCATATAATATTCTTTTTTCATCTTATTTATTTTATGAATAGAACTTATCTTTTTTTCAAAATAGGCATTTTCATAAAGATTAAAATAATGAATCAAGACATCTAGCAATTCTTTAACTTGCTTAGATTTTTCTATTTTATTTTTTGATAAGTATTGATAAAGATACCAATACCTATGTTGAATATGCATTAAAAATATTAATAGCTCCCAATGTAAAGCTTGATTTTTTCCTGTATTTCTCTTACTCAATAATCTTCTACAAAATAAAATAAATCTATCTTGTTGTTTTCTTAAATCTGTTATATCTTGGAAATTCTGAAATTTATTTTTCTCATAATCTTCTTTAATCATTTCTTGTGTTTCTTTAATAATTTGAAATGTCTTTTTGAACATAATATCATATTTCTGCTCTGTTGGTTCTGAAATATTTTCAATAACTAGTTTATCTTTTCCCACAGAAGTAATTTCAAAGCCTAATAATAAAGATTCAACAACTTCTCTTAATTCTCTTAAAATTCCTTTATGTTGACCTTTTAAAACAACTCTATCAAAACCTCTTCTATAAATGTGAGTTAATAAATTACCTATGTCTTGTTTATTTTCTTCATTCAACTCAATCTCAATCTCTTTCTTTCCTTCTTTAATCTCAGCTCCAACTACCAATTTCCCATTATCCTCAATAAGATCAATTTCATCTCCTTTTCCTAGCTTATTAGCTTTAATCCACTTACTAGGCAGAGAAATCATCATTGTTGCTGCTCCTTGTTTTACGAGTTTTCTTTTCATATTTTTACTAGTTATTCTTAATTTATAAACTTTTCTAAAATATATATAGATTTAAACTAGTGTATATAGTTTAATAAAAATGTTTATATTTTATTCTGTCGCACTTTAGAGTAGAAAAAACACACAAAACATACATAAAATGAACATAAAAAAAACACTAAAAAACACACTTGCAACAGGAGCAATCTTAGCAGGAAGTATCTTCGGACAAGATGCAAGAGCAGATGAAAACTGTCAGCCATGTGGAGAAAACAAACCAGCAGTATTAAAAGATATTAGATTAAGATCAGAAACAACTTTAAAAGAGAATAAAAAACCAGAACATAAGCTTACATTTGGATTAGCAGATAATACAAATGGACAAAGAGGAGAAGAATGGTTTAGAGCATACCAACATCTAGGAAATGAGAATTACACAAGCATGGCATTTAATCTTCCAAAACTAACTTTAGGAGATTTAGAATCAACTGTTCAAGCTTTCGGAACATTTGGAGATATAAAAGGAATAGGAATGCAATCAACACATGTTTTTGGAAATTTAACAGGAACATTAAATTTAGAAAAGAATTTTACAGATGATGCCACAAGAGCAGGTTTTGGTTTAGACTATAAAACAGGAAAATGGACTCTTGGAACAGCTTTTGATACTCAAAATACAGAAGCAGGAAGAACAAACCAGTTTTTAGTTAAAGCAATAAATGATCTTTCTGAAACAGATCAAATTGGTTTAGGATATGTGCACTCAAATTCAGAAGCAGAAAACTCTAATAGTTTAGCTGGATTTTGGTGTCATTTAAACGATTCTTGGGGAACAAGAAGCAGAATAAGATATGATTTTTCTGGAGAAAATAAAAATATAGGTTTTGATAGCATTATAGCTCAAAATCCAACATTTGGAAGACTAAGCTCTCCATGGATTGTTGGAAGAAATATAGGAGATATGTATGATCTAAGTGTTGTTGAAGATGCTTTAGGACCAGAAAGAGTTCCATTAGGAGAAAGAACTAAAGGAGGATTAGTTGGAGAAATACAAGGAAGTTTTGATTTAGAAAATAGTAATAATAACTGGATAAGAGGAGACATAGGAAACAGATTCCAGCAAAAAGACTGGGCAATAACTCCAACAGTTTTCTATCAACATAATTTCTCAGGAAATGATAAGGCAGGAGCTAGTCTTTTAGTTCATCCTAAGAAAATCCTAGGTGGAAATGTTTGCATAGAAGCAACATACACAAACAGCCTAGGAAATGGAAATGATGATTTCTACTTAGGAGTTCAATATTCATGTCCAATTGGTGCTCCTAAGAGGAGGTAAGAATGAGCGAACTAACAAGAAATGAATATAATAAAATAGCAAGGCAATATGCAGATGCAAAAGGAAGAGTCAGTGCACAACACTCAATTTATCCTACATTTAGAAAAGTAGTTGGAGATATATCTGGATTGAGAGCACTTGACCTAGCATGTGGGGAAGGATATACTTCTAGAATTCTTGCAGAACAAGGAGCAAGAAAAGTTTATGGAGTTGATATTTCAGAAGCACAAATAGAAATTGCAAGAGAAAAAGAAGCAGAACTAAAACAAGGTATAGATTATATTGTCGCAGATGCTTCAAAACCAGAAATAAGAAAAATTGGAAAATTTGATTTAGTAACAGGAGCTTTTTTACTTAATTATTCTGACACAAGAAAAATGCTTTATGATATGGTTGGAAATATTAAAGCATTAACAAAACCAAATGGAAGGGTAGTAGGACTTGTCCCAAATTCAGATGCAGGATTAAATGCCCAGGGTTTATCTGTAAAACTATCTCCTTTAAAAGGTCAAGAAGAAGGTTCTCCATATAAAGTTGAATTTTTTGATCAAGATGGAAATGTTTTTTGTGAATTTACAAATTATTTTTGGTTAAGAAAAACTTATGAAAAAGCATTCACAGATCTTGGTTTTAAGTTCAAATGGCATAATCCAGTTGTATCAGAACAAGGTTTAAGGGAAATTAAAAAAGAAGTTTGGGATGAATATCTAAAAAACCCGACATGGATGGCTTTTGAAGCAAGAAAATGAAAGTAGTACCTAAACCTCTTCCTTCCTAATTCTTTACCCACTACAACAAAACATTTAAATAGTTCTTTGTAGTACCTAATATATGGAAATTAAAAAGAAATGTTGGCCAGACGAGTTTAATCTAATTGAATCTGGAAAAAAGAAGTTTGATCTTCGTTTAGCAGACCAAGAATACAATGAAGGAGATATACTAGTGTTAGAAGAATTTAATCCAGAAACACAAGAATATACAGGAAGAAAACTAGAAAAGACAATAACTTTTGTTTTAAAAACAAAAAACATAAAATACTGGACACCAGAAGAAATTAAAGAAAAAGGACTAGTAGTTGTTTCATTAGAATAAGATGTTTATAGTAAAAAAGAAGATAGGAGACAAAGAATATTTCTATGCTAGAACTTCAAAAAGAATAGATGGAAAAGTAAAGGCAATTAATCTAGGTTATCTAGGAAAAACAAAACAAGAAGCAGAAGCAAAGTTTAAGAAGTTAAAAAACAAGAAAAATGTTATGAGTAATCAAGAAAACAAAAAAGACGCTGAACCCCAAGATAAAAGCAAGAAGAGTAAAGTAAGCTTACCAAAAGAAACAAAACCATTAACAATAGAAGACCTCGCTAGTTTTTGTAAAAGAAAAGGTTTTGTTTTTAAATCATCTGATATTTATGGAGGAATATCTGGTTTCTGGGACCTCGGTCCTTTAGGAGTTGAGTTATTTGAATCAATAAGACAAAGCTGGTGGAAATTTTTTGTTCAAGATAAAGAAAACATGACAGGAATCTCTGCGTCAATTATATCTCATCCAAGAACATGGAAAGCGTCAGGGCATCTAGATAGTTTCTCAGACATTGCAGTTGTTTGTAAAAAATGTAAAAAAGCAACAAAACTAGATAAAAGTGAGTTAGGAAAAGTAAAATGTGAATGTGGTGGAGAATATGAATCTCAAGGAGAATTTAATTTAATGTTTAAAACAAAAATAGGAAGTGTAAAACAAGATGAAGCTTATCTAAGACCAGAAACAGCTCAAGGAATGTTTATGAATTTTAAACTAATTCATGATACAGGGAGAAATAAGCTTCCTTTTGGAATCGCACAAATAGGAAAATGTTTTAGAAACGAGATTGCACCTAGAGACTTTTTATTTAGAGATAGAGAGTTTACAATAGCAGAACTAGAGTTTTTCATACATCCAGATGAAAAAAAATGCAATTTATTAGAGAAAAAACATCTAGATATTAAACTAAGATTGCTAGATGCAGAAACACAAGAAAAAAATAAAACAGATTTAAAAGAAACAACAATAAGCAAGATGCTTAAAGAAAAAAAACTAGGAGAGTGGCATGCTTATTGGTTAGGAGAACAATTACTCTGGTTTAAATCTCTTGATTTATTAGAAGGAATAAAAATTAGAGAACATATGAAAGATGAACTCTCCCACTATTCTTCTGCTACATTTGATATGGATTATGAATATCCATTTGGAAGTATGGAAGTTGCAGGAATAGCAAATAGAGGACAGTATGATCTCTCTCAGCATATTAAAGAATCAAAACAAAAACTAGAAATCTATGATGAAAAAACAAAACAAAAAATAATTCCAAGAGTTATAGAGCCTACATTTGGAATAGACCGTGTTTTCTTGGCAATGCTTTGTAAGGCCTATCAATATGATGAAAAAAGAAACAATATTATTTTAAAACTTCCAGGAAAATTTGCCCCAATAAAAGCTGCAATTTTCCCAATTATAAAAGGAGATAAATTTGAATTTCTTTCCAGGAAAATTTATCAAGACCTAAAACTAGATTTTCACATTAACTATGATGCGTCTGGAAGTGTCGGAAGAAGATATTCTAGAAATGACGAAATAGGAACTCCTTATTGTATAACTATCGACGATAAAAGTATAAAAAACAAAGATGTAACAATTAGAGATAGAGACACAACAGAACAAATAAGAGTAAAAATAAAAGACCTAAAACAAACACTAAATCAACTTATAAATAATCAAATTCAGTTTAAAAAAGCAGGAAAAATAGTAGATACAAGGAAAAAATGAACAATTTTTTAGTAATTTTATGGATCTGGTTAGCAATGATAGCCATGTCCTTTTGGGAATCAAGCGCAGAAGGAAGAAATGCATGGGCTAAAAAAATGTGTGGTTGGAAACTAAAACTAACAAAAAATATATCTATTACAAGATATCATTTTTGGCTTGCATATGTAATGCTTCCTTTGTTAATTCTTCTTCCCTTAATTACAAATGGATGGAATCTAAAATTATTTGGAGTTTTAGTTTCTGCATACTCAAGCGGATTAATAATAGAAGATTTTTTCTGGTATGTTGTTAATCCAAAAGTAAAACTAAAAGAATTTTGGACAGGATTTTCAGATTACTATCCTTGGATTAAAATAAATAATAAAAAAATAATTCCACTAGGCTATATAATAGGACTATTAATAGCAATAGCATCTTGGTGGTTTTTGTGGAAATGAAATACAATAAATTCTTTAAATTTTTAAGTTTCTTTGGAACTCCTTATTTTTACATAATCCTTTTTTTAATATTAATATTTTTTAATTCACCTCTAACAATCAAATTAGTCACAGGTATTTTAATAACTGAAGCAATTTGTTGGATGATTAAAATAATTTACAAAAAACAAAGGCCAAAACCAAGAAAAATTAAAAATTTTTATCAAAAACTAGATGCAAATAGTTTTCCGAGCATACATACCGCAAGAATAGCTTTGATAGTAGCAACAACTAATATTTTATTTTTTGATTATCTACTTTTTCTTTTGTCTATTTCTCTTTTAATTGGAGTTGGTTTTTCTAGGATATATTTAAAAGAACATTATTTAATAGATGTAATCACAGGAGGAATAATTGGTTTAATAATTGGTTCAATTATAGGAGGTTTAATATGATTAAAGATTATTTTAAACTAATAAAATTCAAGTACCATCTCTCTTTTATATTGGTGATCTTGGGAGCATTTTTCTTTGGTGAAGGATTTGGGATTAATTACTTCTCGTTCAAAAATATACTATTGACATACATCTCCTTTAATTTACTAATGTATACTGGACTTTATACGCTAAATGATATCTTTGACAAAGAAGATGACTCAAAACATCCTGGAAAAAAGAATAGACCAATAGCTTCGGGGAGAATCAAAGTTAAAAAAGCCTTAATAATTGCCATAATCTTAATCGTAATAGGACTACTAATTTCTATATTCATCAAAAAATATCTTATTTTATTATATTTATTGTTTATCATAATAAATCTATTTTATTCTAAAATTGGAAAGAAAATAAAATATATTGAAATAATCACAAATTCTATCACCCATCCATTACGTTTTTTTATGGGAGCATTTATCTTTAATTTAATAATCCCATATCCTACTTTAATCACTATTTTTATAATTGCTATAGGTTTATCAACAGATAGAAGAATAATTGAAAAAAAAGATAAAGGAGAGAAATCAAGGAGGGTCTTAAAAAAATATAGTCAAAAAGAATTAGGAATTATTTTAAATATGGGATTTATAATTCTACTATTGATTTTTTGGATAAACTATCCTAATTACAAAAATTTTTATATCACTACAACAATCTTTTACATAATGGTGGTTTTATTATTCTTAGAATATAAAGAACTAGAAACAATATTTAAAAAAATTTGGTTAAAATGAAAATAGTATATGGAGTCTGTGGTGAAGGATTTGGCCACTCTTCTCATGCAATATTAGTAGCAAAATATCTAGAAAAAAAAGGACATACAGTTCTTATTGCAACATATGGGCGAGCATATAATCTCTTAAAAAAGAATTTTAAAGTAATAGAAACAAATTGGCCTGAGTTAGTTTATAAAGAAGGGCGGATGAGTAAAAAAGAATCAATTAAAATAATGGGCAAGAAAATTATAAAAAACAAGTTTATAAAGATTTTAAGAAAAATAATTAAATTTAAGCCAGATTTATTTATTTCTGATTTAGAGATCTACTCTTCTTTTATTTCATATCTTTTAAAAAAACCTCTAATAACAATAAGCAATCAGAATAGATTTGCCCATTGTAAAATTTCTAAACCTGCAAAGAAAGAAAAAGGCTATTTATTCATGAAAACAATTAGTTATTTTCATGCTCCTAAATCTAATTATAAAATAATTCTATCACTAAAAAAATATAAAACAAAAAGAAAAAACTCTTATTTTGCACCACCAATAATAAGAAAAGAAATACAAAAACTAAAACCCAAACAAGGAAAGAAAATTCTTGTCTATTTATCAAGACCTAAAAAACAAATCCTAAATACTCTTAAAAAAACAAATCAAAAATTTGTTGTTTTTGGATACAATAAAAACATAAAACAAAAAAATCTTGAATTTAAGACAAAAGATAAATTCTTAAAAGAGTTTGAAAAATGTAAGGCAATTATCTCTACATCAGGATTCACCTCTATTGGTGAAGCTCTTTATCTAAACAAACCTTATCTTGCACTTCCTTTAAAAGGCCAGTTTGAACAAGCATTTAATGCAATATTTATTGAAAAAAAGAAATTTGGAATATATGTTAAAGAATTAAAAAAACAGGATTTAGAAGAATTTATAAAAAATATTCCAGAATACAGAAAAAATATAAAAAAATATAATATAGATACAGAAAAAATATATAAAATTCTTAATAAAATCTTAAGAAAAATTGAAATAGAAAAAAAAGAAAGAAAACAAAATAAGATTATAAAAAATCAATCTCAAATAATACCAATGCCATGGGCACACTCTACAATTGAACTATGGACTAAATATATAGATTAAACTATAATATTCTTTAAATATAATCTCTTCTTTGGTTTTTAATGGACAAAAATAAGATGCATTATGTTGTTGTAACAGGAATTCTTGTTAAAGATAGAAAATATCTAATAACAAAGCGTGCTGACTGGGAAAAAGCATTTCCAGGGCAATGGACTGTTCCTGGAGGAAAACTAGAAGTTCTTGATTATGCTTTAAAACAAAAAGACACTTCATCTCACTGGTATAATGTTTTAGAAAATCTACTAAAAAGAGAGATAAGAGAAGAAGTTGGTTTAGAAATAAAAAATATTGGGTATGTAACCTCTTTAGTATATATAAGAGATGATGAAATTCCTACTTTAATTATAAGCCTATATGCCCAACCAGAGTCAGAAAATATAAGGCTATGCAATGCTTTAACAGAATATAAATGGGTAGATATTCAAGAAGCTAAAAACTATGATTTAATTGAAGGAATTTATGAAGAACTAGTAATACTTGACAACCACCTAAAATCTGGAAAAGACATGCAATGGCAAAAAATTAATTAGATTTTTAAACTCTTTCTGTTTTTAATGATTATGAATATTCAAAAGACAAAACTCATTGTAGATGTTTTAATGTTTCTTGCTTTTCTTGTAGAAGCAATTTCTGGATTTATATTATGGTTTGTTCTTCCAAGAGGTTCTGGAAATAATTCTATATTTTTATTACAAAGATTTCAATGGTTAAATATGCACGACTTATTTGCAGTTATACTAACTTTATTAATAATAATTCATTTAATATTAAATTGGACATGGATTATCTCATGGATAAAAAGAAAATGACAGAAGAAAACAAAGATTGTATTTTTTGTAAGATTGTTAAAGGAGAAATTCCTGCTGTAAAAGTTTATGAAGATGAAAAAGTAATTGCTATCCCAGATATAAACCCATATGCAAAAGGACATATTATGGTAATTCCAAAAGAGCATTCTAGGTGGGTTTGGAATATGAAAAAAGAAGAATATATTTATCTAATGGAAAAAGTAAAATATCTAGCAGAAGTTTTAAGAAAAGCGTTTAATGTAGAATGGATAGAAGAAGTTATTGCTGGAATTGGTGTCCCACATACACATATTCATTTATTGCCTAGAAAAGAAAATGATGGTTTAGGAGAAGTTCCTACTAAACCTCTCGATCCAAAACCAACAGAACAAGAACAAAAAAAGATAATTGAAAAAATAAAAGAAAATTTATAAAATGAAACAATTCTTTAACGCGAGAAAAATAGCAGTGATTGGCGCATCAAGAGATAAGAATAAAGTAGGACATGCTATCTTGCATAATCTTCTAAAAAATCCTAAACTAATTGTCTATCCTGTTAATCCAAAAGCAAAAGAAATTCTAAACAGGCACGCATATCCTTCTATTTTAGATGTTCCAAATAATATTGATCTAGCAATAATAGTTGTTCCTGCAAAACTAGTTCCAGAAATAATAAAAGAGATAGCAAAGAAAAAAATAAAAAATGTCATAATAATCTCAGCAGGATTTTCAGAGACAGGCAATACAAAACTAGAAAATAAAATAAGAAAAATAGCAAAAGAAAATAACATCTCTATTCTTGGACCTAATTGCCTTGGTATTTTATCTCCAAAAAAGAAACTAAATGCAACATTTTATGAAAAAATTCCAGAACAAGGAGAAATTGCTTTTATTACACAATCAGGAGCAGTAGGGGTTGCAATGCTAGATAGAGCAATAAAAGACAACCTTGGTTTTAGTGGATTTGTAAGTATAGGAAATCAGGCAGATATAGACATTAATCAAGCTTTAGATTATTTTTCAAAAGATAAAGATACAAAAGTTATCTGTCTATATATAGAATCTCTAAAAGCAGGAAAAGGAAAAGAATTTATTGATATTTGTAAAAAATCTAAAAAGAAAATTATTGTAATAAAAGCAGGAAAAACAGAAATAGGTAAAAAAGCAGCTTCTTCCCACACTGCCTCTCTAGCCTCTGATGAAAGAATATATTCTGGGGCATTTAAACAAGCAGGAATAATTGAAGTTGATTCTTTAGAAGAACTATTTACATCTGCTTTTATAATAACAAAACATAAAAATTTAGGAAATAAAGCAGTTATAATTACAAATGCTGGAGGCTTAGGAGTGCTTGCAGCAGATGCTTGTTCAAAAAATAAAATAAAAGTTGTAGATATTCCTCATAAAATCTCTAAAAAACTAAAAAAAGTTCTTCCAGATACTGCACCTAAATCTGATCCTCTAGATATTATAGGAGATGCTCAAGCAGATAGATATAAAAAAGTATTCAATATTTTAGATAATAAATCTTTTTTTGATTTTTTTATTATCCTTTTAACTCCACAACAAATGACCGAGCCTCTAAAAACAGCAATTGCAATAACTCATCTTGAAAAACCTTGTTTTGTATCTTTTATTGGCGGAAAACAACTAAATAAAGCAATAAAATTGCTAAATCACTATAAAATTCCTCATTTTGAAGATGTCTATGACCTTGCAAAAACTATAGGAAAAATAATAAAAAAATAATTATTTTTTTCTAACTAGTTTTATGACTCCATAAACTATAAATCCACAAGCTAAACCAATTAAAGCGCCAGCAGCCACTTGCTCTGTTAACATTCCTAAACCTATTCCAGCTAAAAGTCCTGCAGGAATAAAAATCCCTTCTTTATCTTCTTTTTTCTTAACTTTTTTAGTCTTAGTTGTCTTTTTTGTTTTCTTTTTTGCCATTTAACCTCCTTTTAAATTTTAATTCGAGCATCAACTATCTTTGCGTCTTCTGAATTAACAATAACTGGATTTATATCCATCTCCCTAACATCTAATTTAGATAGTTTTAAAATTAGTTTAATCAACTTTTTCTCATTTACCTTATCTTTAATCTTACTATAAACTCTCAGCTCTGAAAGCATTTTTTCAATTTCTTTTTTTGATAAAGGTAAAACTCTAAATTCAATATCTTCTAGTTCTTCTGTATAAATTCCTCCCTCTCCAATTAAAAGAACATCTCCAAAAGTCTCATCTTTTTTTATTCCAACAATTATCTCTCTTCCTTTTATTTTTTCTTGCACAATAAATTTATCTTTTTTAAATCTCTTTTTAAGTTTTTTAAAGTTTTGCTCTAATTCATCAAAATCATGGCACTCAAAAACTGAATTAAGTCTTGTTTTGTGTTTTGAACTAGATAATTTAAGAAAACAAGGAAAATCTGCTTGTTTTAAATCTTCTAATTTTTCTACTATAAAATAATCTGCAACAGGAAAATTTTCTAAAAATTCAAATGATTCAATTGTATCTAACATAATCAATAATATACAAATACATTTAAATATCTTATCAATTTTTAATAATTACAAATGAGGTTAAACATACTTTTTGGAGGAAAAGCAGGTCAAGGAGCTAATGAAATTACAGAAACAATAGGTGAAATTCTAGTTGAAAAAGGATATTATATTTTCAACTATAGAGACTATAGTAGTTTAATTCGTGGTGGACACAATTATAATATTCTTTGTATATCTAATTCTCCCATAATGAGCCATGACTGGAAAGTTGATATTCTTCTTGCTCTAGATGAAAGAACACTAAAAGAACATAAAAATAATCTAAAAAAACAAACAAAAATAATTCATTTTAAAGAGGATTTTGGACTTGCAACAAATATGTTTTATGCTTCTGCTTTATTATGTTATCTTGGAATAGATAAACAAATTTTAATTAATAAAATAAAAAATAAATATGATAAAAAATACTGGAAACAAGACATTGAAGCAGTTGAAAAAGGATACTGCATAAAAGATAGAATTAAACTAGAACAAGCAACTAATAAACCTAAAAAAATAATCTCTGGAGGAAAAGCAGTTTCTCTTTCTGCAAAAAATTCTAAACTAGATTTTTATTTTGCATATCCAATGACTCCTGCAACAAGTGTTCTACATGAACTAGCAAGTTTTCCAGAAGTAAAAGTATTTCAATCAGGAAATGAAATTGAAGCAGTTAATTCTGCTTTAGGAGCAAGCTATGCAGGAAAACTATCTATGACAGGAACTTCAGGAGGTGGTTTTGATCTTATGTCAGAAACAATGAGTATGCAAGGAATTTCAGAAATTCCTCTAACAGTTTATCTTGCCTCTCGTCCTGGGCCAGGAACAGGAGTCCCAACATACTCAATGCAACAAGATATTAATATCTCTTTATATGCAGGACATGGAGAGTTTCCGAGAGTTGTCCTCTGCCCTGGAGACCCAAAAGAAGCATATCTATTAACAAATCAAGCCCTAATACTTGCAGAAAAATTCAATTGTTTATCAGTAATTTTAAGTGATAAACATCTTGCAGAATCTGAATTTACAATAAATGATTTTGAAAAAATAAGCCCAGTAAAAATAACAAGAAAAATACCTGGGAAAGAAATAGTCAAAGCTTCAAGTTATGAACATCTAGAAAATGGAGATACAATTGAAGATTCAGAAAACACAATTAAAGCCATGGAAAAAAGACTAGAAAAAGAAAAACAAATTAAAGAACAAATAAAAAAACTAGAAACCTATAAAATTCACGGAGACAAAAATTCAGATACCTTATTTATATCTACTGGCTCAACAAAAGGAGCAATACTTGACTATATTTATGAAGAAGGAGGAAAATTTCTCCAATTGCTTTATATCTCTCCTTTTCCAGACATAAAAAAAGAAATTGAAAAGGCAAAAAAAGTCTATATTGTAGAAACAAACTCAACAGGACAGCTAAAAAATTTAATTAAACAAAAAATCTGTCCAGAAAAAGAACTAATCTCAATTTTAAAATATGATGCTCGGCCTTTCACACCAGAAGACATAAAGGAAAAAATAAAATGATTGAAAATACATGGTGTCCAGGATGTTTGAATAATACTATCCTAACATCTATAAAAAACATAATAAAAGGAAAAGAAAATCAATTTGCAATAACAACAGGAATAGGATGTCATGCTAAAATATATGATTATTTAGACACAAATGCTGTTTATTGCCTACACGGAAGAACTCTTCCAATAGCAATGGGAATTAAACTTGCTCAGCCAAATCTAAAAGTTCTTGCATTCTCTGGAGATGGAGATATTTATGCAGAAGGAATTTCTCATCTAATGCACATGTTTAGATATAATCACGACCTAACACTTGTAGTGCATGATAATAGAGTTTTTGCACTAACAACAGGACAACCAACACCAACTACAAAAATAGGTTATAAATCCAAAGCATCTCCAAAAGGAACAACTATTGCTCCAATAAATCCAATTAAACTAGCACTTTCATCAGGATGTAAATTTGTAGCTCGTTGCTCTGCTCTTGACCCAAAACACTTACAAGAAACTCTCCAAGCAGCAATAGCTCATAAAGGTTTTTCATTTGTAGAGGTTCTGCAACCTTGTTTAATTTTTAGTAAAGATAATATGGAACTACTAAAAAACAATTCATATAAAATTAATAAAAAACTTTCTTATAAAGAAGCATTAGAAAAAGCAGAAGAATTTGATTATTCAAAAGATGTAGGAAAAATTCCAATTGGAATTTTTTATGAGGATTAGAACCTTCTAACTAGTTTTATATTTCCTTTGTGGTCATAAGCCCCTATTCCAATTGTTTTATTAGCTGAAATAATTTTATGTTTAGGGAAAATCCTTTTTAAATTATATACTCCAGAATCACAAGCAAGAACAATTTGAACATTTCCTTTTAATTTATCTTTCTCTAGTTGATCAAAATCACAAGCAATTCCAATTAAATCCATATCAACAACACTAAAACCATCTTTTTTTAGTTTCTCTGCCAACTCTTTCATCTCTTCTTCTCCACCTGTTTCACACATTCTCGCACAAGCATTACAAGAGACAATTCCAATTTTATCTTTTTTCTTTAGTTGTTTTTTTATTTCTAAATAAGGCCTCTTTTTTGTTATTATCATAATCATAAATAAAAAATAATCTATTTAAATCTTTCAAAAAGTAAGAAGTTCGGTTAAATAAAAAAGAAACCTTTATATAATCTAAAGAACTTATAAAAACAAGAAAAGAGAGGAGCAATCAGATTTAGATCTTCGGATTTTTATCTGGCCTCGGACTCTCTTTTTTTATTCTCCATTTACTTGATCTTTAACATCGATATTATATGCTTTATCTTCAGCTTTATTATATTTTTTAGAAGAAAAAACTGAATAAATAAACACAGAAAAAAAGATTCCTGTTGTATCATATAAAACATCTCTTAGACTTGCACTTCTTCCAATAACAAAAAGCTGGTGAAACTCATCTGAAAAAGCATAGATAATACTAATTAATAAAACAATAAAAATTTGCCAGACCCTAAGTTTTTTATTTCCTTTAAAAGAAATAAATAAGAACATTGAAAATAAAAAAAAGATAACAATATGGTAAACAACTGTCATCCAGTTGCTTCCAGCCGGCAAACCAGGAAAAGGGATACTTGAAAGTATGAAAATAACTGATGCAAGAACTATTGTAATCAAAATACTCAAACCTCTATTTTTCTCAAATAACTTAAACATAGCTAAAAGAAAATTTCAGTGTTTTTTAAAGATTTGTATAATTGATTAAAATAAGATAAACTTATAAATCTCAATTATATATTAATATTAATAAAAAGGAGGTAAAATGACACCTATAGAAATCATAGCATTGATTGTTATTGCCATATCTATAATAAAGATTTTAGTAATTCTAGTAAAACCAGTTTCATGGGCAAAACTAGTTAAGAAACTTTATGTTAGCCCTGCACTAGCAATGATAGTTTGTTTAATCCTAGCAGCAGTTGTACTTTATTATCTTGATGCAGCAGGCATAACTATTGTTCAAATTTTCGCAGTAATGGCATTCCTAGCTTTAGTAATGGGCTTAACACTAGCAGCATATTTTAAACAAGCAGAATCACTAATGCAAAAAATACTGAAAAGTGGAATAGTAAAAAAAGCTTGGCTAGCAATGATAGTTTGGATAGTTTTAATTGTCTGGGCACTTTATGTAATGTTTGCCTAGTTTTTTCTTTTTTTCTTTTATTTTTTTAATTATAATAATTAGAAGTAGCCATGCCTTTGCCCAGATTTGAACTGGGGACCTCTGCCTCATGAGAGCAGCGCTCTGCCAACTGAGCTACAAAGGCATTGCCATAATAGCTCAGTGCTAACAAATTTGGTTAGCATATAACATTTATGTTATATTTTGTGAAGGTTTTCTAAACCTTCTCTGAGCTACAAAGGCATTGTAGTTGCTAACTGCCTTAGGTTAGCTTGTGATATTTATATCACTTTTGCTAAAAGATTTTCTAAATCTTTTCAAGCTACAAAGGCATAAATTATGATAAGAAATGATGTTTTTAAGGGTTTTGCCCTCTTTCTTCAGCAATCTCATTTAAAACATCTAAATCTCTAGCAAGCCTCTCATAAAGTAATTGATAAAAAGGCCCTTCCTTCATTCTAGTCCAAATATCATCAATAAGAGTTCTAACCTGTCCAAAGTGCAGAGTATCAATTAATAAATTATAGGTTTCTTTCGAAGTGCTTCCAGAATATCTATCTCTAAGATTCATTTTAAAAAATAAAAAAGAAAAAAAGATTTATTTTTTAACTAAGGTAATGTCCATTGTAGAAACATTAACTTTCCTTCCTTCTTTGTTTTCAAACTCTTCTGAGTCTATTTTTATATCTTTTACATCTACACTTTGTTCTTTCAAAAACTTTTTCCTAGCAACTTCTGCCACATCAACTGCTCTAGAGATAAACTTTCCTCTAGATTTTATGATCACTTCATTGCTTCCTTTTGTTGTAAATTGCATTACTACACCAGTAACGTAATTCATAAAAGGTTTGTTTCCAATAAAAACAATGTTGTCGTCACTCTTTGCTTTTGTCTCTTTTGCTTTTTTTTGTGTTTCTTCTGTCATTTTTTACCTCCTGAAAATTTATGTAAATTAAGTTGATTTTGTCTCTTTTTGTCTTTTTAATCTAGCAATATATCCTGCAATCTTATTTCTAACACTCTTGCTTGGCATTGAATCTCCAAGTATTTTTTTATTTCTATCAAAGTCTTCACTAAAAGAATTCTCTTCTTTAAGCAACTGTTTTGCTGTTCTTTTAATAAGAACAGACTTAATTCTTCCCATATTAAAACCTATTTTCAAGGGTTTTTAAGTATTATGGTATTTTAATAAACTTTATCAAACTGCTCCACTCCTCTAAATATTTCTCTCCTTTTTTATTAAGGTTAGATTTAGATATAACTAAAGCAGGAAGCTTATTTTCTTGAGCCTTATTATAAGTAAGAGCTAGGTCATTCTCTGTAATACTTTTTTTATCTTTTGCAAGAAGAAAAAACTTAATTTTTCCTAAATCAGAATTAATTCTTACCCTAGCCTGATACTCTCTTTTTTTCCATGAAATCTCTTCTAAAATCTCTATATCCTGAGAATTTAAAAACTCAATAACTCTTAAAACGAACCAGCTCTTATCTTTCTTTTTTTTCTTTTTCACCTCTTTTAGTTCTAAAAGAGGCTTTTCTCTCTCTTGTTTTGGTTTTTCTTCTTGTTGTTTTTCCTCAAGTTTTTCTTGTTTTTGTTCTTTAATTTGTTTTTCTTTTGTTTCAACAATCTTTTCTTCTCTTTTTGGTTGTTTTTCTTCTATTTTCATATTTTGTTCTTTTTCCTGCTTCTTTTTCTCTTGTTTTTCAAAAAAAGCATTTATCTCAGAATCAGGAATTGAATGAAATTTCCAAAATAACTCACTATCTTTATAAAAACCAAAAGAAAAATCCTTTATCTGTCTTAAAGCAAATCTTATTGGAGGATCTTGTTCTTTGTCTAATAAAAGTCCTTTTTCTTTTAATAACAAAAATGCTTCTTTTTCTTTTTGAGGAAGATAATTATAAAACCTTTCTAGCTGCTCTTCTTGTCCTTTAAGATAATATAAAGGACTTCCCCCAACTTTCATATTACTTATTAAAATCTCCTTATCTTTGACCATCTCTGAAAGAAAAGCGCCAGTAAAAATTGAAGATAATCCAACTTGTTTAGCAAGATGAACAGGCAAACTTGGACCTTTTATATTTAAAAAACTCTTTATTTTTGATTTTACATCTTCCATTTAAAAAATAACAAAGAATAGATTATAAAGATTATTGCATCAAGCACCAATAAAAGCAATAATCATTATTCCAATTGAATTAAGAATATATGAGTAAATTGTAAATTTCAAGGTATTATAATCACTTATTCCAAAAATAAAGCTTCCTGCCTCATCTGGAAGAGGAGAAGCAATAATAAACCCTGCTAAAAAAGGAATAAGCCATCTTAATTTTGTTTTTTCTAACTCTTTTATTTTTTTTATTCCAGACTTTTCTATTATGTATTTTAAATCAGGGTCAAGCTTATATTTAATATAACTAAAAATCAAAATATCTGAAATCATTGCGCCTAAACCTCCTATTAAACCAATTAAAACAGGATTAAGACTGTGTGAAAATAAAAGAAAGCCAGCAGTTGCAGGTGCAGCTGTAAATAAAAATGCAAAAAATATTCCAGTAATAAAAACCCCAAAATACCCAAAAGAGCCCAAACTATCTATCATATCTCTTAAAAAAGATGAGCTTAAAATAAAAATAGCAATAGCAACTCCTGCAAGAATTAAAAGAAGATGAGCATAATTCCAGTGATGCCTCTCTTTTTTGTTTTTAGATTTTTTTAAATCTATTTCCCCTACCTCTTTTTGTTTCTCTTTTTTTATGCTTTTAGCCATTTTACTTCATAATAACTTACATCTCCGTCAGAGTCTACAATCCCTAGTAATAAAAGTTTTTTTGTGGAGTTTGCGATTCTAGATTTAGCTGAAAAATCTTTTAAATCTAGTTTAGAGTTTTGAGAAATTGGGTAAACTATCCATTTAGCATGTCCTTTTCCTGGCTTAACTCCTTTTTCATAAACTCTAAATTCAGAGCCAAATTTTAAAGCAGTTTTAACAATATATCCTTTATCTCTTAAATCCTTAAAAACACTATATTTAAGAATTATATCTTTATCTATTCTCTTAAGTTTTTTTAGCAAAGAATTAAAATCTAGTTTTTTATTTCCATAAAAAACCTCCATTCTTTTTTCTTCAACTAAATAAAGTGATTCTGAAAATGAGTAAATAACTTTATTTTTTTTAAACTCTCCAAGATTACTTTTTGAAGCCAAGTCTATAGCTAATTTCAAATTACTAGATATAGACTCCCCAATTAAATAAGCAATAATTTTTTCTTTAGGCATAATCTTAAATGTTTTTAATTCTTTTAAACCTTGCGAAGGCCAAACAAAGCTTTTTAAATAATCTTTTTCTAATTAAAATATGCCTAAGAAAAAGAGGAAAATAAAAAAGAAAACTGCTAAAAAACAAAAAGACTATTTCTCAAAAATAGGAGATGCTTTTAAAAATACAAAATTTGATAAACGATTTGTCTATACTTATTTATTAGATATTGCTTATTATTTTTCTATTATAACTCTTATTGCAGGAATTGCCTATTCTTTATTTAAAAATTTAGAAAACATTGTTTCAACTACAACAGAAACATCTACTATCTTAACTAGAATAATGCCAGCACTAGGTATTGCTGCTTTAGTTGGATCTTTAATCTATATTCTTGTTTATACTTTTTTAAAAGGAACAATCTGGAGAAAAGTTATGAGGCAAAAAGCAAGAGTAACATACTACCCAAAACTAATCTTGCTTAATATATTTTTATTTCTTTGTCTAGCTATTCTAACACTTATTGGAGCTCTAACAGGTCCTTTTATAATTCTCTTTGTAATTATAATGCTATATGTAGTCCATATTTATTATGCTTCATTAGTTTTATTTACAAAAGAAAATAAACTATTTTATGGAATTAAACAAGGAATAAAAAAAGCATGGAAATTCTGGTTTTACATAATCCCTTATCTTATTTTATTACTAATCTCAACTGCTAGCTATTTAATAACAAACTTATTTTCAAGTTTTATGCCAACCTATGCACTAAATACTGTCTCTCCTGGAATTGTAGATACATTAGAGCTAATTCAAATATATATTCAAGATTTTCCAAAAATAATCCCTTTTGTAATCTTAATTGGACTCATAACTGTATTCTTTAGAACCTATTCAAGAATCTTTTATGCTGAATTTGTTCAAACTCAATAAAATAATAAGATTTAAAAACATCAAACTTCTAAAACAAATATGAAAACTACTATATTGCCGATTTTAGCATTACTAGTAGTCTTAGTTCTAGTGGTTTTATAATACCATCTCATGCTTTTTTGTTTTGAGATGAATTTTAATCTGCAAGAACTATGAAATTTAAACAGGAGGAAAAATGAAAGTAAAAAAAATAATAAGAACTAGAGACTCTGGAAATTTATTTGATAGGAGATATCAAGCACTAAAAAAAGAAAGATTCTCTCAAAATGGAAGTTGGGAAAAGCATGGAAGAACCTATAATATAACTGGAATTTATAGTCTTTTTATGTCTGGTGCAAATGTAACAGTATCTTTAGATATAAAACAAGATTATCTAGACTATCTAGAATACAGAAAAAAGAAAAAAGCAAGATTTGGAAAAAGGCGAATGAGACAGACAGAGGGAAACTTAGCAAAAAGCATTTAAACCAAAAAATACATACTAGAATATGGAAGAAGATTTTAATAAAATAGAGAAAAAGTGGCAAGCAGCTTGGGAAAAGAAAAAAGCATTTAAAACATCTGAAAAAGGGAGAAAGTACTATGTATTAGAGATGTTTCCTTATCCTTCTGCATCTGGCCTACATATGGGACATGCATTTAATTACACAATAGGAGATGTTTTTTCAAGATTTAAGAGAATGCAAGGTTTTTCTGTACTATATCCTATGGGTTATGATTCTCTTGGCCTGCCAGCAGAAAATGCAGCAATAAAAGCTAAAACTCATCCAAAAAAATTCACAGAAAAAGCAATTAAAAATTTTATTGAACAACAAAAGGCTCTTGGTTTAAGCTATGATTGGGATAAACTAGTCATAACATATGAGCCAGAATATATGAAATTCAATCAATATTTCTTTTTACAATTTTTAAAAGCAGGCTTAGTTTATAGGAAAAAAGCTCCTGTTAACTGGTGTAAAAAGTGCCAGACTGTTCTTGCAAATGAACAAGTACATAATGGTTTTTGTTGGAGACATAAAGAACAAGAAGTAGAAACAAAACAACTAGAACAATGGTTTATTAAAACAACAAAATATTCTGAAGAACTTTTAAAAGATATTGAAAAACTAGACTGGCCAGAAAGAATAAAAATAATGCAAAAAAACTGGATTGGAAAAAGTGAAGGAGTGGATATTTATTTTAAACTTGAAAACTCAAATAAATTATTACCAACATTCACAACAAGATGCGACACAACCTTTTCTGTAACATTTTTAGCAATTGCTCCTGAAAACCCTATAATTGATGAGCTTGTAAAGGGAACAAAATATGAAAAGGGGGCGGAGAAGTTTATTAAAAAAGTAGCAAAAGAAAAAATAGAAGATAGAACAAACGAAGAAAAAGAAAAAGAAGGATTTTTTATAGGAAAATATGCCATTAATCCTTTAAACAATGAAAAAATTCCAATATACATTGCGAATTTTGCTGTAATGTATGGTTCAGTGATAGTTATGTGTGACGCGCATGATAAAAGAGATTTTAGATTTGCTAAAAAATATAAAATTCCATTAAAATTTGTAATAAGCAAGGATGGTAAAAAAGTAGACGCTAATAAAGCAGAACAAGCATATACTGATAATGGTATTTTATTTGATTCTAAAAATTTTTCAGGTATGAATAATATGGAAGCATTACCAAAAATGGCTGATTGGATTCAAAAACAAAAATATGGTAAAAAAACAATAAACTACAAACTAAAAGACTGGCTTGTTTCAAGGCAAAGATACTGGGGAACGCCAATTCCAATTGTATATTGTGAAAAATGTGGTATAGTTCCTATTCCAGAAAAAGACTTGCCAATAAAACTTCCTGAAAAAGTTGAATTTGGAAAAGGAAATCCTCTTTTAACAAACAAATCATGGTTAAACACAACCTGTCCAAAATGTAAATCTAGTAACGCGAAGCGAGAAACAGATACAATGGATACTTTTTATGATTCATCTTGGTATTTTTTAAGATATATTGATAATAAAAACAAAAAATCGCCTTTTGATAAGAAAAAAGCAAATAAGTGGATGCCAATAGATCAATATATTGGTGGAGCAGAACACGCTTGTATGCATTTAATCTATGCGAGATTTTTCACAAAGGCCCTAAGAGATTTAAAATTTCTAAATATAGATGAGCCTTTCAAATCTTTATTTAATCAAGGAATGCTTCATGGGGAAGACGGACATGTTATGTCTAAATCAAGAGGAAATGTAATTAATCCTTTAGACATGATAAAAAAATATTCTGCAGATATACTTCGTTTCTATCTAATTTCAACTGCTTCGCCTGAAAAAGACTTTTCTTGGAGCGATGAAGCAATACAAGGAACAGCTAAACTAATAAATAAAATTAGAAATTACTTTTCAAAACTAAAAAAAGCTAAACCAAGCAAACTACTAGAAAGTAAATTAAACTCTACTATAGAAAAAATAACAAAAAACATAGAAGGTTTCCAGTATAATCTTGCAATAATAAATCTAAGGCAGTTATTTGAAGCAATAGAACAAGAATCAATAGATAAAAAAACAGCAGAGATTTTTCTTAAACTTCTCTCCCCATTCTGCCCACATATTACAGAAGAACTTTGGAATAAACTAGGAAATAAAGATTTTATTTCTTTATCTAGTTGGCCTAAAGCAGATAAAAAGAAAATAAACCCAGAACTAGAAAAACAAGAAGAGCAAAAACAAAAACTAATATCCGATATATCAAATATAATTAATATTCTTAAGCAAAAAAAAGAACTTAAAAATAAAAAAGAAATTAAAGTTTACACAATTCCAACAGAGCTAGAAATTTACAAAACAACAATACAAAAAATACAAAAATCATTTAATCTAGAAACTAGCATACATAATATAAAAGATGCAAAACAAGAAGGCAAGAAGATAAAAGCCTCCCCTGGCAAGCCAGGGATTTTGATTGAATAATTCTAACACAATAATTCTTAAAAAGCTTTAATTTTAATAAAAAACATGGATAAAGACAACTGTAGATATAGAAAATCAGAAGAAAATGAAATTACAAGAGAAACAATTAGTATTTGTAATGGTAATACAATAGGGGCAAGACTTTGCGATAGTAGAGATACAAGAAAATGGAAAGGTAAAATAGTGCCTATCTGCACATATGATTCTACTCCAAAACAGCCTTAATTCTTCTAACACCAGCTCCAACAGATTCTTGTTTTTTAATCTTAAACTTACCTAACTCACCAGTATTTGTAACATGAGGACCAGCACAAATTTCCTTACTAGCTGCTTTTCCTTTTGCATCGCACACACTATAAACACTTACCTTTTCACCATATTTTTCATCAAATATTCCCATAGCTCCTTCTGCTTTTGCCTGTTTAACAGTCATTTCTTCTCTCTTAACATCTAGTTTTTTCTTAATATTATCATTAACAATCTTCTCAACATCTTTAATTTCTTTCTCACTAAGTTTTTCTAAGTGTGAAAAATCTAATCTTAATCTCTCTTTTGTAATATTGCTTCCTCTCTGCTCAACATGCTCTCCTAAAACCTGTCTTAAAGCAGCTAAAAGAAGATGTGCTGCTGTATGATACTTTGTAGTTTTTTCAGAATGATCTGCTAGTCCTGACTTAAATCTGCCTTTTGAAGCTGTTCTACTTTTAGATTTATGTTTTGCTTCTTCTTTTTCATACCCAACAATATCAACCTGTAATTTTTTTTCTTTAGCCATTTCTTGTGTAAGTTCAATTGGGAATCCATAACTCTGATATAAAAGAAAAGCATCTTTTCCAGAAATTTTCTTACCAGAAGCAATTTTATTAAAATATCTTAAACCAGAAGCAATACACTGTCTAAATCTTTTTTCCTCTTTTTCAATCTCATCTAAAATAAATTCCTTATCAAACTTATAATCATAAATCTCAAAAACTATCTCTGCAAGTCTAGATGTAAAATTATTTTGCATCCCTAATAATTTCCCATATCTTATAGCTCTTCTTATTAGTCTTCTTAGCACATATCCTTGTTCTGTATTACTTGGAGAGATTTTTTCATTTAATATAAATACAGCAGCTTTAATATGGTCTGCAATAATTCTCATCTGTTTTTTGTTTTCTTTATATTTTTTCTTAGTTATTTTTTCAATCTCTTTTATAATAGGGAAAAATAGCTCTGTCTCAAAAAGCTCTTTTCCTTGTAAAAAAGAAAGGGTTCTTTCAACACCCATTCCAGTATCAACATTTTTTTGTTTTAATTCTTTAAAATCTCCTTTTTTATCTTTATTATACTGCATAAACACATCATTCCAAATCTCTAATTTTCCCTTGTTAACAAACATCTCAGTATCAGGCCCACAAGGTCCAGTATTTCCTGCTGGTCCCCACCAATTATCATCTATTCCTAGAAAATCCATTTGTTTTTCTTTTATTCCTAAATTCTTCCATATTTCAGCAGCTTCTTTATCCTTAGGAATTTTTCCTTTTCCTTTAAAACAAGTTATCCTTAAATCATTTTTTTTAATTCCTAAATTATTTGTTAGAAATTCAAAACTATATTTTATTGCATCTTCTTTAAAATAATCCCCTAATGACCAATTTCCCAACATTTCAAAAAAAGTTAAGTGAGATTCATCTCCAACATCATCAATATCTTGTGTTCTAATACACTTTTGCACACTAACTAATCTGTTTCCCAAAGGATGATTCTGTCCAAGCAAATAAGGAACAAGGGGATGCATTCCTGCTGTAGTAAATAAAACAGTTGGGTCATTTTCAGGAACTAAACTAGAATTAGGGATCTCTTTATGATTTTTTTTCTTAAAAAAATCAATATACTCTTTTATCAATTTCTTTCTTGTCCACTTCATAATCTTCCTAATTTTCTTTTATTTAAAATACTTACTACTTTTAATAAATACATAGAATTTAAATAATCTAGAATCTTCAAAAAATAAATAACATGAGTTTACTTGAAAACAGAGTCTCACTAACAACAGAAAAAGGAGAGGTAAAAAGTCAATCAGTTCTTATAGATGGAAATGTTCCTGCTTGGACACTTCAAGAACTAAAAGAACAAAAATATATTTTTTCAGAAAATTTTGCAATAAGTCCTGATATGCGAGAGGTTCTTAAATTTATAGGGAATTTAAACTATGTTCCTTTTTATCAAGGAAGAGCATTTCCAAAAATAGAATCAAGAGGAAATCTCAATTCACTAGGTTTTGAACATCATATTGGAGATCCTCCTGTGGCACACAGAATATTGAACATAGGAGATAATAGAAGATTAGTTATAGTTTATCAAAAAGCAGAAAGAGATGAAAAATATGTTTTAGCTAAAGAATCTTGTTATATTATTTAATTTCTGCAAGCCTTTTTCTAATATCTTCTAACTCAAATTCAATTTTTTTATTTTTATTTTGTCTTGTTCGCTTTATCTCTTGCCTAACTTTTTCTGTTTCTTCTGTTTCAGGTAAAGAATTATTAAACTGATTTATCTGAGTTAAAGCCTTTCTTGCAGAAGTTCTAAGATTTCTTTTTAGTGTAAACTCTGTTTTCCTATATTTTTTATAATTTTTAAAGAATTTCAGAGAGTTTAATACTTTTATCTCAGACTCTAAAATTGCTTTTTTAGCTTCTTGTCCCTCTTCAAAATCAATTCGAACAAATTTATGTTCCATTATACTTTATTAAAAATTTTCTTATCAATATCTTCTAAAGAACTCTTAATACCTTGAATTTCTTTATCCCAACCCTCTAATTCTGCAGTTTCTTTTTCTTTAACTTCTTTAATTTTAGATAAAAGAGACTCCATTTCTTTTAACTGCTCCTTAACTTCATCAAACTCTTTTAAAGCAGTTTCAAATTTATCAAGTCTAACAAAGACATTTTCTTCTTCTTTAACTCTTTGCTTAAACTGATTAAATTCCTCCTTAAAATCAGTTTTGACTTCTGGAGCCTCCCTTACCCTCACCTGTTTTTTCCCAGAAGAAGTTTCTGGTTGAAAATCTTTAGTTCCAAAATCATGACCTTGAAAATTATCTGGAATCTCCTTACTATATCTGTTTTTAGGAGCATTAGGAATTCTTTCTAAATCATCAGAAGGTGTAAACCTTGAAGGAGGAATTTGCGAATCTCTAATTTCTTCATCCCTATTTGGTAATTCAGGAAGTTTAGGGAGTTCTGGTAATTCACTCATATCCTGTTTTTTATCCTCTTTTTTCTTGTTAAAGAACATAATAATAAACCAAAAATTTTCTATTTATAGCTTTGCATAAATTATAAAGTAGTGACATAAAAAACGAAAGGTATTTATTTACTTATTTTTTAATTCAAAAATGCAAACAAGACTTTTAAAAGATATAATAAGTGAGATAACTGGCAAACAAGGCGCAGATATCGTCGATTTATTGCAAGGAAAGAAAAATGTTAATGAGTTTTTAATTGCAAAAAAACTAAAACTAACGATAAATCAAACAAGAAATATTCTTTACAAACTCTCTGCCCATAACCTAGTCTCATTTACAAGAAAAAAAGATAAGAGAAAAGGGTGGTATATTTACTTTTGGACACTAAATGAAGAAAAATGTCTTGGATTATTGGAAAAAATAATTAATAAAGAACTAGATAATTTAAGAAATCAATTAAAAAGTAGGCAGACAAAAAGATTCTATGAATGTAAAACATGTAATATAGAAGTATCAGAAGAAAAAGCTTTGATAAATGATTTTGCTTGTAAAGAGTGTGGACAAATTTATACTCTAAGTGGAAACGAACAAATACAAAAAGAGATAAAACAAAGAGTTTCTCGTCTAGAAAAAGAAAGAGAAAACATAGAACAAGAAATGGGAAAAATAAGAGAAAAAGAAACAAAGAAAAGAAATAGAAGAGAAGCAAGAGAGAAAAAAGAGAAAAAACTAAAGAGAAAACTTGCAGCAAAAAAAAGAGCAAAAACAAGGGCAAAAAATAAAGCTTTAAAAGAAAAAGCTAGTAAAAAAAAGAAAACAAAAAGCAAGAAAAAAACTAAGAAAAAAAAGTCAGTTAAAAAGAAAGTAAAGAAAACAAAGAAAAAACCTAAAAAGAAAATAAAGGCAAAAAAGAAAACTAAAACTAAGAAAAAGAAATAATGGAATATTATATTAGAAAAAAACAGAAAATGTTCAACATGAACATAACTCTCTGGCTAATAATTATTAATGCAATTGTATTTATTCTTGCTTCAATAATTTTCCTAAAAAATCCTGATTTTATTAAATTTCTAGCAATTAACCCAAATAACATCTTAAGTGGAAAATATATCTGGACAGTTATTAGTAGTGTGTTTATGCACGGAAATCCTACACACCTAATAGTAAATATGATATCTTTAATGTTTATTGGAAGTTTTGTTGAAAAAATTATTGGAAGAAAAAGATTTATTTCTTTTTATCTAATCTCAGGAATCTTAGCAGGATTGTTTTTTGTAGGAATTGCATATTTTACACAGTCTGACCTAAATGTTTATGCAGTTGGAGCTTCTGGAGCTTTATTTGCTTTAGGAGGATTATTAGCTGTACTAACTCCAAAACTAAGAGTCCTTGTCTTCTTCATAATCCCTATGCCAATGTGGATTGCTATGATTTTCCTATTAGGAGTATTATGGGCAATCTCTTTTGTAGGAGCACCAATAGGAAACCTTGCTCATCTAGGAGGATTACTAACAGGAGTAGTATATGGATTTTATCTAAGGAAAAAATTTCCAGGCAAAACAAAGCAATTGGCAAAATATTTTAGCTAAAAATGAAAAAATTTAAAGAGGTTGTGAAATTTCTAAAAGAAACAAAGATTTTCTTAATAGCTATTATAATCTTATTTTTAGCATCAACAATTTTAGGCTATATTTATCAACCACCAAAATTAGTTGAGATGGTTTTAAAAATAATTAAAGATCTTACACTACAAACAGAAAATTATAATTTTCTTGAAATGTTTGTTTTTATCTTACAAAACAATCTAAAATCTAGTTTTTTTGGAATTATCCTAGGACCCTTACTAGGAATAATGCCTGTTTTCTCAACAGCCTTAAATGGATATGTTATAGGTTTTGTAGGAAAACTCTCAGTAGAAAATTTTGGTTCTATTTCTTTATTGCGTCTGCTTCCTCATGGAATCTTTGAACTCCCAGCAGTAATAATCTCTTTAAGCTTAGGATTAAGATTATTTACTCAACTCCTAACTGCAAAGAAAACAAAAGAAACTTTCCTCTATAATCTAGAAAACTCTTTATGGACATTTTTATATATAGTGTTTCCTTTATTACTAATAGCAGCAATAATTGAAACAATACTAATATTTTCAATATAAAATGGTATGGAGTTTAAAATCTGAACTAACAAGAAAAGCAGTTCATATTCTTGCAATAGCATTTATCTTAATATTCTCATTAATTTCTCAAAATTTTGGAGAAAAAATAGCTCTTCTAGGACTAGTGTTTTTGTTAATACTATTTTTAGAACTTGAATTTGTTAGAATTGAGCTAAGAAGAGAGATTCCAATTTTAAAATATCTATACAGACATAAAGAAAAAAACAGAGTTGCAGGGAACATATTTTTTCTAATAGGTTCTATAATTGCGCTAGCTGTCTTTGATATTAACATTGCAATTGCTGCAATTTTAATGACTGTTTTTGGAGATATGGCTGCTGCTTTAGTTGGAAAAAAATTCGGTAAAATTAAAATATTTAAAGAAAAATGTTTAGAGGGAATGCTTGCAGAATTTTTTGTTGACCTTATAATTGCATCTTTATTAATTAATAATATATATGTAATTCTTGCAATGGCACTAATTGCAACAATAGCAGAAACTCTTGTATCAAAAATAGACGATAATCTTATAATCCCCTTATTTGCAGGTTTCTCTGGACAAATTGTCTTGCTAATCCTAAAAAAACTAATGCTTATCTAAAAATCACTCAACCTCTTCTGCTTACCATATTCTTTCAGCAATTTTGAATTTTTCTTAAAAACATCTATAGGAATTTTCATTCTATGAGAAATAGCATTAAAAACATCTCCTAAACTCTCAAACTTTTGTTCTTTTTTATTAAAAGCATCTCTTCCACACTCTCTTAAAATTCCAACTCCAAGAGGAGCATAATACTCTGGCCTCTCTTCTCTTAAAACAAGAACAGATGCCTGCCTCTTAATTTTCTCTAAAAACTCACAAACAGCAAGTCTAGCAGTATAATAAGCTCCAGTCACATTTTTTGCATATTTTTTTCTTCCAAAAAATCCTTCATTATCTTGAGCAAGAGCAACTCTTCCACTAGGATTCCAAACACTTCCAGTCATATAAGCTTCTATAACTTCAAATTCAAATTTTCCAGGCAAAAGCAAAAACTCATAGTGATTTCCTAAATACTCATTATGAAAAACTATTATTTCATCTATTTCTTGATAATATCTAATTCTTTCTAATAAAAATTTAGAAAGAGTGTCATCTACTGCAGTTATACTCCACCTAGTTGGAACAAATCTCCTATTTATTGCTCTTCCTAACATTCCTGCAGACAAAATCTTAATTATTGAAGAGGTTTGTATTTTCCCTTTATACATTTCTTTTATCCCATCTACAGCTCTTGCATGTTTATCACCAGTAACATAATCTACTTTTTTCTCAATAAAAGGATTTTCTTCTAATCTAGCTGAAACTAAAGGAGCTGGGTTTCCAATAAAAGGAGTATGTTTAGAAAGAGAGAAATTAACATAAGGCTTTTTCTTGAGTTTAAACTCAGTTAAAACAGATTTTTTAGCAATAGAAATTTCTTTTAAAGTTCCTATAAGTTTTCCTTTAGATTTTTTAATATTTGTCTTAAATCTAGAATAAATCATCTGACTTCTAAAAGAGAGTATATCATCAATCTCTGCTTTTTCTTTATACCACTGTTCTGGACTTGCTAGTTTTCCCATTTCTCCTTGTTGTTCTGGACTTAAAATACCTGTATTAATATTAGGATAATCAAATCTTCCTACAAATATCTCAGGAGGACTTGAACCTGTAAATTCTTTTTTAACTTTAGGTTGAAGCTGCTTAATCTTATTGAGGATCTTGCAAGGCCCCCCACAATAACCTCTTCCCTTACATCTAGCACATAGTTCAGAAGAATAAAACCTCTTTTTTTCCATCTTAGCATAAAATGCCTATGTTGAACTCAATTAAATCGATTAAATAACACAAGCATATTCATAGATAATAACAGCTAATTATAAATATTATTACACTATAAAACCTATTAAATTATTTTATATAAACCATATAAATACTATATTTTCAGTTATAGAAATCTTTTTAAAAGAAAAAGTAATGAAAATACTATGAATAAATGGATAGAATTGCTTTTAGGTTTAATTTTGATAATTGTACCAATAGTAGCAGCTATTTATTACCCAGTATGGGGTGCAGCAACTATAACTGTACTGAAAGGTGGAGTTGTTTGTGGTGTTGTAATGATAGGCTTGTTATTTTTGCTTCTTGGAATAAGTGACCTAAAAGGATAAAAATTAGTTAGTTCCAAAGAGTATTACTAGTTTAAACTCTATTAACTTCAATTCTCTTTGAACTCTTCAATGTATTTATAAACTAGTTTTTTCTATATTTTTTATGACAAAATATATTGCTATTTCCTTAAATGATGAAAAAGCAAAAGATATAGCTGAAATTATATCAAATAAAACATCTAAAAAAATTCTTAATGCCCTTACAGAAAATGAAATGTCTGAAACAGATCTATCAAAATCACTATCTCTTCCTTTAAACACAATAGGATATAATATTAAAAAACTAAAAAAAGCAGGATTAATTGAAAAATCAAAAAACTTTTTCTGGAGTACAAGAGGTAAGAAAATCCCAACATATAAGCTTGCAAATAAATCTATTTTAATCTCAACAAAACAAAAGATAAAGGGAATCCTTCCTGCTGCAGTTTTATCTTTTATAGGAGCTATAGGAATTAAACTATATTTCTCTTTAAAAGAAAGTGCCTATATGGCAAAACAATCTGTATTAAATAGGGCAGAAGATGCAGTTAGTTCAGCAGGAGCAATTCCTGAAGCAATACAAAAAGTTCCTGAAATTGCTTCTTCAACAGAATTACTCTGGCTTTTCTTTTTATTAGGAAGTATAACTGCTTTATTAGTATTTTTAATACTAAATTTTTGGAGGAAAAATGGAAACTAAACACATAGTTACAATAATCCTAGTTATAGGACTTGTACTAGTTATTTTTGGAATCTATCATAGTTTTAACAAAACAACAACAAGTGTTCAAGGTAGTGCAGAAATTAATGCTAACCCAGAATTCCTAACAATTTATTTTAATGCAGAACATGAAGCTAATACTGCTTCAGAAGCATCTTCAGAAGTTGCAGAGATTATTGAAGAATTAAAAATAAATTTATATAGAATAGGAATCTCTCCAGATGATATACAAACAGAAAACTATAACATAAGAGAAAAGTATCATGAAGATGAATTCATAGCAACAGAAACAATAAGAGTTAAGACAAAGAAATTCTATAATGCTGGAGGAATAGTTGATGCAGGAGTTGAAGCAGGTGCTTTAATTAACTATATTAATTTTGAGATAAGCCTAGAAACTCAAAATGAACTTAAAGCTCAAGCTTTAGAAGCAGCAGCAGAAGATGCTAGAAACAAAGCAGAAAGTCTTGCAAGAGGTAGTGGGAAAAAACTTGGAAAACTAGTTAGCATAGGAAACTCTCATTCAAACTATGGACACTATCGGCTTTATGAGGCAGCAACAGCAAGTGCAGATGAAAATGCAAAACAAGCTGTAACAGACATAACTCCTAAAGAACTAACAATCTATGCAAACATCAATGCAGTTTATGAAATTTATTAATTTTTTATTTTTTTATTAACATAAATCTTTAAATATCCTTTTTTTTCTATTTATTAATGCTTACAGAGTCTCAACTTCAAGAAATCAGACAACATCTAGCAGAAGCTAAAAATCCTATATTTTTCTTTGATAATGATCCAGACGGACTTTGCTCATTTTTATTACTAAGAAAATATATAAACAGGGGAAAGGGAGTTGCAATAAAAAGTTTTCCAGATTTAAATGAAAGCTATGCAAGAAAAATAAATGAATTAAATGCAGATTATATTTTTATTTTAGATAAGCCAAAAGTTTCAAAGGAATTTATAAAAGAAGCAAAACTCAAAGGAATTCCAATAGTTTGGATAGACCATCATGATGTAGAAATAGAAAAAGAGACTTTAAAAGAAATAAACTATTATAATCCTAAAAAATCAAAAAATCCTAGTTCAGAGCCAACAACCTTTCTTTGCTATCAAGTTACAAAAAGAAAGCAAGATTTATGGATTGCAATGATGGGGTGTATTGCAGATGGATTCCTTCCTTCTTTTTCAAATGAGTTCAGACTACAATATCCTGAATTATGGAAAAATGTTGAAACTGCTTTTGAAGGAGTATATGGAACTGACTTAGGAAAGATAATAAAAATGATTAGCTTTTCTCTAAAAGATAGGACAACAAAAGTTGTAAATATGTCTAAAACACTTTTAGAAGTTTCTTCTCCTTTAGAAATTTTAAATGAAAATAACAAATCAAAATCAATTCATCAAAGATATCAACAAGTTAATTCAAGATATGAAAAACTAATTGAAAAAGCAAAAAAACTAAACAAAGGAAAAATTCTTTTTTTCCAATATGGTGGAGATCTCTCTCTATCTGCAGATTTAGCAAATGAACTTTCTTATTTATTTCCTGCAAAAATAATTATTGTTGCTTATATAAAAGGAACTAAAGCAAATTTATCAATTAGAGGTGAAAAAAATATAAGGAAATTTACAATAGATGCTTTGAAAAATCTTGAAAATGCAACAGGTGGAGGACATGAAAATGCTTGTGGAGCAACAATGAATATGGAAGATTTAGAAAAATTTAAACAAAATTTTGAAAAACTAATTTAATCTTTTTTTTGCTTCTTTAATATCACCTAACAATTCACTAATTAATGCCCTTACTTCTTCGTAATCCTCTATATTTTTTAAATCCATTTTAAGCTGCCACCTCTTCTGGTTCTACCTTTTCTGGCAATTTAATATCTTCTACCCCTTCCATCTTATCTTGAATCTGGTCTCTTAATTTACCTATCTTATCAACTAATCTTGAATCACTATGAATTGTTCTTCTACAATCAATATCAGCAAGAAAATAATCTCCTTGTTTTAGGTGAATCACAGCAGAAATAAAATCTCTAGCAGGATTATCTAAACTTAACTCTGCTCTTAAATTCCTAGCACCATGATAACTTCCACCAAAAGCTAAAGATAAAGCATACTCTGTTATATTTGCCTCTCCATTCTGTCTATAAGAAATTATAGTACCTATCTCTCTTGCTTGTTCTATCATATTCATTTTAAGCTGCCTCTGCCTCAAATTTATCTAATTCTGCTAATTCTTTTTGAATCAAACCTCTATCATGATGATGTGCTGAATCTGCAAGAATATCATAAAGAAATCTTGAGGTTCCTAGATAAAGATCTGCTCTTCCATCAGCTGATTCAGAATGTTCTGTTAAAACCATCGCCCTCGTTAAAGTTGCAATTGATTCAAGAGGAACATCATGTCCATCACGCCCATTCTTTAATAGTTTAGTATCATAAATCTCTCTTGCAGAATCATAAGAGTGTTGAGCTATTTTTCTAAAATACTCTTCTACGTCTCCTCTTTTATCTGGTCTAGTTCCTTGAATAAGAATATCTCTTACTCTTGCTTCAAATTGCATATATCTATCTGTTTTATTCATTTTTGTTTTTCGTCTATAAAATAAAATAATCAGCAATTTAGTTGAAATTCTAAAAAACGTAATTATAGTTATAAAAAAAGGTTTATAAAGCTTTGCCCTTTGAATTTTTCATGAAACCAATCAAACACATTAAAATTAAAGAAAATCAAACAATAAAAGAACTAGTTAAAGATATGAAAGAAACAGGTTTTCAAGCAAAGAAAATTTCTCAAGCTTCAGAAATTTTAAAACAAATGATTGAAGATAAAGAGTGTAAAATTTTCTTAGGACTAGCAGGCGCAATGATTCCTGCAGGTATGAAAAATCTTATACTAAAATTACTTGAAAATACCTCTTGCTTTGTCTCTACAGGTGCTAATTTAACTCATGATTTAATAGAATCTTTAGGAAACAGTCACTATCAAGGAGATGAAAATGCAAATGATGAAGAACTAAATAAAAAAGGCCTTGATAGAATTTATAATGTTTTTATGGAAAATAAAGTATATGAAGATTTAGAAGATTTTTTTGAAAAAAACTGGGATAAACTAAAAGATTGTAAAGATATAAAACAATTTCTCTGGAAACTAGGAGAGATAGTTAATAAAGAAGACAGCATACTTACTAAATGCTATAAAAATAAAATTCCTATTTTCTGTCCTGCTCTTGCTGACTCTGGCATAGGTTTAATGATTTGGGGACAAAAAGCAAAAGGGAAAAAAATAAACATAGATGCTTTTGAAGATATGAAGGATATAATTGATCTTGCCTGGCAATCTAAAAAAACAGGAATTCTCTATATTGGAGGAGGAACTCCAAAAAACTTTATCCAACAATCTCTGCAGTTTTCAAAAGGAGCAGACTATGGAATACAAATAACAACAGATAAACAAGAATATGGCGGCAGTTCAGGGGCAAAATTAAAAGAAGGTATTTCTTGGGGTAAAATGAAATCAAATGCTAAATTCATAAATGTAATGTGTGATGCAACAATTGCTCTTCCTTTAATTTTAAGTTAATTCTCTTGTTGCATAATTTGTAACTATTAGTATGACTAAACTAGTTACTAAAGAAATTAATAAGCTCTAGCAATATATGTTATCTCACTAGCTTTTTTCCCACAAATAACACACCTTCCTAGTTTTCCTTTTTCATCTAATTTTTTTCCTCTAACCTCTGCATTAATCTCTTTCTCAACTATTTCAGCGCATTTTTCTCCTTTTTTATCTAAACTACAAAAACTAACTCTAGCAATTTTTCCAGAATCAATCACCTCTCTAAGCTCTTTTTTATTTTTAACATCTTGAATTCTATTTTTAAACAACCCATCAGCTTGCTTAATTAAATTTTTATCAAACTCTTTTTTAATTTTCTCAATATAATTATCTAGCTGATTCATTTTAATCTGCTCTTTTTTATTTAAATCTCTTCTAAAAATAGTTAGTTTCTTTTTTTTAATCTCTTTTTTCCCTATTTCAATCCTAATAGGGACTCCTTTCATTTCCCAATAATTAAATTTCTCTCCTGGAGATTTTTCTGTATCATCAATTCCAACAACAATTCCTTTTTCTTCTAGCTCTTTTTTCAATTTCTCTGCTTGTTTATTTACTCCAATTGGAACAATAATAACTTGGAAAGGAGCGATTTTCCATGGAAATCTTAATCCTTTATCATCTCCATGAGTAATAATAACACTTGCGAAAATTCTTGAAATAGCAGGGCCATAACAAGTTAACCAAGCTAGTTTTGATTTTCCTTTTTTATCTTTATATTTAACATTAAAACCTTTTGAAAAATCTTGATTTAAAAGATGAGTTGAAGGTTGTTGTACAAGTTTTCCATCTGGATTTAAAACATCTGCTGCAAAAGTTCTATGAGCACCAGGAAACTTATCCCATGAAGGTCTCTCAAAAAACATAAAAGGAAGTCCAAAAATGTCATGTAAAACCTCTTTAGTTGTTTGCATATCTTCTTGTACTTGTTTCATTGCCTTTTCCTCAGATTCATGAGCACAATGAGCCTCAATCCAATAAAACTCTCTAGAACGCAAAAAAGGTCTTGTTGCTTTAGTTTCATATCTAAAAACATTTGCTCTTTGATATGTTTTAAATGGAAGATCTTTCCAACTTCTAATCCACAATGAAAACATCTGATAAAAAGCAGTTTCAGATGTAGGTCTCAAAGCCAGTTTTTCTTGCAACTTTGTCTTGCCCCCATTAGTAACCCAAAAAACATCTGGAGAAAAACCTTTTACATGCTCTCCTTCAATTTTAAAGTTTTTTTCAGGAATAACAGTTGGAAACCAATAAGGATAGTGTCCTTTTTCTCTTAATCCCTTTTCCATAAAATAATACATCTTCTCCATACAAAGAACACTCCAAGGCTGAAAAACAATAAATCCTTTAACATTATATCTTATATCTGCAAGCTCTGCCTTACTTATAATCTCAGAAAACCAGTTAGAAAAATCTTTTTTCTTAGAAAAACTAAACTCTTTTTCTTTTTTTGATTTTTTCATATATACTAAAGAAAAACTTTATATTTAAATTTAACCAGCAGCAGAAGCAGGAACTGCAATATAAGGTTTTTGATTAATTCTTACCATTCTATTAAAGGCGTCAGGAAGATCTCTTTCATGTCCAAATCTTTTCCTTAACTCAAGATTTTTTGCCTCTTCATCAAGATTAGGCATATAATTAGATCTGCCTCCAATAACAATAACAGAAATATCAAATCCTTTTTCTTGTAAATAAGAAGTAATAAATTCTAAAGCTCTGTCTCTTGTTTTTCTATCTCTATAAATAGCTCCAAAAGGCAAACCATTATAAAATACACTAGATCCTCGAAGTTCAGGGGGGAGATTATGTCTCGCCTCTTCAATAGCATTAACTGTCTCTATAACACTGAATCCCATTCATATGAACTAAATAATTGTACTATTTAAGGCTTTTTGCGAAATACTATTAGTAATCTCTACTATTTGATTACTCTCTAAAGCAAACCCTAAATTTTCCCCAGTAACTTTGAAATTATTTATTCCAATTACATCACCTTTTTTATCAATTAAAGGGCCTCCAGAATTTCCAGGATTTAAAGCAGCATCTGTCTGAATATAAATCAGCTTACCATTAGGTCCCTCCCTATGAACAGCAGAAATAATTCCTTCTGTAACTGAAAAAGATAATCCTAAAGGATTTCCTATTGCAATAACTTTTTCTCCAACCTTAACATCATCTGAATTTCCTAATTCAAGATAATCATGATTTCCTGGGATTTTTAATAAAGCAAGATCCATATCAAGATTATATCCTACTAAATCTGCTTCTAAAGTGCCTCTTTCATAAGTTAAAACATTAGCATATCTTCCACCATATAAAACATGAGCATTTGTAATTAAAAAACCATCATCAGAAATAATAAAACCTGTTCCTTGAGCTGCATTTGTCTGAATAGTTACAACACTTTTAACAGCATTATTAATTATTCCTGAAAAATCTGCTGATGCTGTAGCTTTAATCTCTGCAATTTCCATCTGAACATCTGACTTAACCTCAATTAATCCACTAGACAATTCATTAATTTTATTTTGTAATTCAGCATTTCTAGTATCTAAGTCTGTCTTTAAATCAACAACTTTATCATTTAATAAAACAAGAGAATAAACTAAATATCCTGTAGTAACTATAATTAAGAAAATTACAAAAATCATAGGAATATACACCTTTTTTGACATAACTAAATCAAGATTTACTAATTTATAAAGTTTAAGAAAAACCTTTATAAATAACATATATATCTAATATATATGAGTAAAAGCAAGAAAAAGAGTGAGAAAACTAAAAATAAAGAATTAAATATTAAGATAAAAGTTAAAGAAATTCTTGAAAGAAAAGCTTCAAAATTTGGAACAGGCGCCCATGTAATTGTTCCAAAAGAATACGCAGGAAAAGAACTAAAAATAATTCTAGAGGAGGAAAATGAATAAAAATCATATTTTCTTCTTATTATCAATTATTTGTTTGATAGCCATAGTCGCAGCTGAAACTGGTTGGTGGGATAATTCTTTTAGTTATCGGTCTAATTTCACAATAAACTCAAGTTTAATTGATTCTGATTTAACAAATTGGACATTAATCATAACCCATAATGTTTCTGGTATGCAAAATGAAAACGGATCTTTAGATGCTGATGGTTCAAGACCTGCATTAAATGGTGGAGGAGATTTAAGATTTACTGACAACAATGGAAACAGATTAGGAATTGATATTAGAAATTTTACAACAAACAGCGATCCAACACAAGCACAAGCTGAAATTGCAATTCTAATTCCAAATGTTTCTTCATCCGAAGACACAATAATCTGGATGTATTGGGGGAATACGACTGAGGCTTCACAACCTGCAGCTGATGAAGAATATGGTCAGTATAGTGCTTACAATAGTGAACAAATTGCGATGATTTCAGCTGATGAAGATCCCTCTCAGGATTTCGGAGATCGTCTTGGGATTAATTGGACTGTCGTAGATTCTGGAACAAGACCCAGCAGGGAGCAAAGCATTTTGGAATATGGTTATAGAATAGAAGATGGAGAAGGTTTACAAGCAGTTGATGAATCTAATTTTGACTCTATTGAATCAAATGCTGCAATAGGAATAATGGTTCTTGGAAGACCAGATGATACTGGGCCCTCTTCTCCAAACTTTAGAATCCTTGTTTCTAGAGGGGGAGATTATTCAAGTAATTCAAATTATGTTTTTGTTCATGATAGAATTAATGATGAATTTGAGTTTCCAATTGATAGATCCTCTGTTGGTTCTGGAAGACTTTATACTAAAGATATTAGCACTTCTTTAAATAATTGGTATTCTTGGGGTGTTGATGCAAAGGATGATGGCTCAATTGGTAGATTAATGTTTCAGGGAGTTAGTAGTAGTATAGAAGCAGGCTATTCTCCTTCTCTTTCAGGAAGCACAAACAATCCTTTTAGAATAGGTTTAGATGAATCTGGTTCAGGAAGAGCTTGGAGAGGTTCAATCGATGAGATGAGGATTTTTAACCAACCACAAGGAGAAACAGCACATGAAGCTTATTATAATAATTTTTTTAATATGGATGGATTTATTGAAAAATCTGATGAAGAAGAAAAGAAAGATCCTATTATTAATATCTCATTAGTTTATCCAACTGAGAACATATCTGTTTATAAAAATAGGTTCTTTAATTTTACAGTAAATGTTTCTTGCTCATCTGCAAATTGCGGCGAAATAAATGTTTCTCTTGACCCTTCTGTAAACTGGTGGAATTCTTCTTTTGAAAAAAGAAAAGAAATAAATATTACAAATGTAGGTTCTTCAACTTTAACAGATTTCCCTGCATACCTTAATATAACATATAATGAAAGCATGAATTCGGATTTTTCTGACTTAAGGTTTATTAATGGGAGCTGCGAAAGCGATTCTTCATTAGAATTAGCATATGAAATTGAAAATTATACTTCTTCTAAAGCAGACATCTGGATTAGAATTCCTAATCTTGTTTCAGGAGAAAATTCAATTTGTATGTATTACTCAAATAATACTCCTGTAAGTTCTGGAGAAAATGCTTCTGGAGTTTGGGATGATAACTATCAAGCTGTTTATCATATGACTGAAGCAGATGCAGAAGATTCAACAAGTAATAATCGTGATGGAACTTCTGTCCCAACAGTAACACAAGTTTCAGATGGAAGGATAGATGGTGCTGATAATTTTGATGGAGATAGTGGATTAATCTACACAGGAGATTGGGAATTAAGCAGTGGGAATTTTACTTTAGAAACTTGGATGAGAGCAAATACTTTGCCAGATGCTGAAAATAATTTCTTAGGTGTTTTAAGTAAATGGGATGTAAATTCTAAGCGTTCATGGGTTATGGATTTTCGTTATGATTCTGGCTCAGGTAATGAAGTTATTGGATTTTTAGTAGATGACACCGGAACTTGGCAGGCAGATACAAGATCATATACTAAAGGAACACAAGATATGAATACTGGCACCTGGTATCACATAGTGGGTAGATATACTACAAATGATAAATTAAATAGAATATATGTAAATGGAGTTGATATATCTGATATTGTTGATAATGAAGCAGATAATCCTTCCACTCAAAATGTTAATGTTACTATGGGTGCTTCATGGACCTCTGATTCTGCATTCAGATGGTTTGATGGTAGATTGGATGAAGTTAGATTTTCTAATTCTGCCAGAAGTATAGATTGGATAAATCAATCTTATCAAATAGTTCAAAATCAAGATTCATTCGTAGCATTTGGAAGTGAAGAAAATTATTCTGCACCTGGAAAAGGCTTAGTAAGTACAACAGTAGGAGCAACACCTTTTTACACAAATGCAACTTCAAATCCTTTGACAATTTCTCTGAACAAAGATGAATCGCAATTAGTAACCTTTTGGGTGAATGCAACAGGAGATTATGATTCAGTTCATGATTTTTTTGCTTTTGCAAATTTTACTTCAAATATGTCAATTTCAGATATTACAAATAAGTTAAACATAACCATAATCTCAAATCCTATAAATATAACCACTAATACAGAAGATCCGGAAAGCCCAACAAATTATGTTGGACAATATAAATTTAATATAACTGTCTTTGATTATGATGGAGACTATGATACTGTTTATTTTTCATGGAACAATGGAGAAAATCAGACAATAACAACTTATGCAAATATTTCAGAAGGAAGAGAGTATTATCATACAGAAGAAACTCCAATTACAGGAAATGATATTCCTTTTGTGTGGTTTGTGAATGATAGTCAAGGGAATATAGATAGTTATTCAGGAACATATACTATTTCCTCATTACAAATTCCTGCCTCTTTGCATTTGGATAAAATAGTCTCATTACAAGAATTAAACTCAACACACATTACATATAATATTAGTTTAAAAACAATAAACAAGGGAGGAAGTTTTGCTGATGATGTTACATTAATAGATAGCGATTCTGATCAAAGTCCGTATGATTTAGGCAATATTGATAGGGGAAATACTAGCTTAGAAAGTTATTTGAAATCTTATACAAGAAATTCAACAACCTATAATGTTACTTTGGCTATTGCTAGTGTAAATGGAACAGACCATCTTAATGGAAATGAAACCTCAGACAACTCTTCTGAAATTACCCTAGTTGTTCCTTCTTCAACAACAAACACAACATTAACTGTTTTCAAGAATGCTTATTACCTCAGTGAAAATCTGACTGATGTAGATTACAATTTAACAATAGAAGTTGTAAATTCAGGAGGGGAAGATTTAACTGAAATAAATGTCCAAGATTCCGACATTGGATTAGACACAACAATCAATTTAAATAGAACTCAAAGTTACATAACTTCTGGGGTAAAGGCCATAGCTAAATCTAGTTCTAATTCTGAAAATATATTTGCAAAATCCAATGCAACCTATGATGAAATAACTTATGAATCAAATGAATTAAAACTTTTAATTCCAGGCTATGGTTCTTCTGGCGCATTGTTCTTAGTGAAATCACTAAGCTTATTGCAAACAACAAACGATAATGTTACTTATAATATAAGCTTAAGTTTAACAAATAATGGTGGAAGAAGTTTAAGCTCTGTTGAAATAAGTGATGCTGATTCAGAATCAAGTCCTTATAGCATTGGAACATTGACATCAGGGCAGGAAGTTTTAAGAAGCTATATTAAAACATATGATAAAACAACATATGCAAGCAACCAAACACTCGCAATTGCAAATGCAAATGGAACGGACGACATTTCTGGATTGGTAGAGACAAGTTCAGAAGAAATAATTATTTCAATTGCTGCTCTGCAAACACCAGCATCCTTTATTTTAGATAAAATAGTAACAATTCATAACATGACAAACACAACAATAAATTATAATGTAACCTTAAGAATTACAAACAAAGGAGGCAGTGATGCAACAAATTGCAATATCACTGATTCTGATTCTTCTGATTCTCCTTATCTTATTGGAACCATTCAAAGCAATGAAACAGTTACAAGAAGCTATATAGAAAACCTTGCAAGGCAAGATACAACATATTATCAATTATTATCCACTGCAATAGGAAAAGGAATTGATTCTTATACTGCTTCATTAATTTCTGCAAATTCAACTGAAATTAATGTAAGTGTTCCAGACACAACAATAGGAAAACAACTAGTTATAACAAAAAATGTTATTTATCTCTCTGAAAATTCAACCACAGTAACTTATAATGTTTCGTCAACACTTTACAATTCTGGAGATGAAGATTTAACTTCAATTAATTATGTTGACACAGACTTAAATGATACTGCTTTTACAATTGATATTAATAAGGGAGATTTTTATTTAATCTCTAAATCAAATACATTGGATAAAGCAGCAAGCAATGCTAATCATCAATTTGCATTAGGAACAGCAACTATAAGTGGCTTAAATTTTTATTCAAACAGGCCAACAATCAGAATTCCAGGTTATGGAGGACCAGCAGATGCAATTGTTTATGCTCCTTCATCTATATCTACATCAACAAGTTTTGATACAACAATTCAAGTTGAAAATCAAAATCCAGATATAGGGCAGGATTTTACAATTGACTATTGGATAACAAACGAAGCAGAAAATACAAATTATACTTCAGGACAACAAACAATTTATGTTGCATCTTCTGGAACCTCAAATTTAACTGCAACTTTGACTTCTCCATCAAGTGCAGGAACATACAGATATCGTGCTTTAGTTACATGGGCAGGGGGAACTGCAACAGCTTATGATTCTTTTGAAATAACCTATTCAGAAACAGAAGAAGAGGAAGAAACAACTGCTTCAGGAGGAGGTGGAGGAATAACAGGAAAAACAATCTATGAATTAGAAGAGGAAGAAATAAAAAAAGGAAAAACTCAGGCACTAAAAGATGGAGAAAAAGTTAAATTTACAATAAAAAGAAAAACAGAAACAGGAGAAAAACAAGAGGGCCACTCTCTAGAATTAATTGATTTACAAAAAGACAAGGCAACAATAACAATTTATTCTCAACCAATAACACTAACATTGTATATTGGAGAAGAAGAAAAGATTGATATTAATAATAATTCCATTTATGATTTATATATTAAGTTAGAAAAAATAGAAAAAGAAAAAGCTTTCTTTAATATAAAAACAATAGAAGAAAAAATAACAATAGAAGAAATTGAAGAAATAGAAGAGCCAAAAAAGACCGAAATAATAACAAAAATAAAACCTTTATTAAATAATTTAATTGAAAAATTAAAAAACTTAATTATAAATATAAAAAACCAGTTTGGAAAAATACAAAAAAATCATCTAATCATAGGAGCCTCTTGTTTTGTAATAATCCTGCTATTGTTTTTAATAATAAAAATAACAAAAAGAAAGAAAAAGAAGGAAAAATCAAGTGAGAAAAAACAAAGGAAAGAAAAAGAAGGAAAAATACAAAAATTAGGAAAATATGAAAAAAAGCTGAAAAAAGTTAGAAGACTAAATGTTTTTGGAGAAGATGGAACAAAGATAGGAAAAATAAAAGAAATCTATCTTAACAAAAACAGAATTTATGGTTGGATGATAATATTAGATAAAAAAATAAGAAGAAAAACAAAGCTGAAGAAAATTCTATTAAAACAAAGATATGTTAAGTCAGTAAAAGATGTTTTAATAATAAAAGAAAGAGTTGCTGAGCATTTAGAAAAATATAAAGAAAAGGTGGAAAAAGAAGATTAAGTATGGGCCTACTAGGAATCGAACCTAGATCTGTGGGGCCGAAACCCATTATTCTATCCATTAAACTATAGGCCCATAGTTTAAAATTAAGGTATTGTGAATATTTAAAAATATGCCTATCTTACTAATAAAAAGATGGTGAAACAAAAAACAAAATATACTTATTCATTAATAATCAGTATAGCAATAATCATAATATCTAATATTCTATATTTTCAAAAAAATCCTTATTGGTATTATCCTGCTGTTTTAGGGGTTTTTCTTTTATTTGATTATTTATCTTATTTAAGAAAAAATAAAACAACACTAAGTATTTTATTTAGTAAAAAATATAAATTATTTTTCAGATTATACCTTTATCTTTTTATTTTAGGTTTATTAATAGAATTAATTGGAAGATTTTTATTAAATTTATGGCATTATCCATTAGTTAATCCAATTATTAAAAACACTTTAGGATTCATCTTTTACCCTTTTATTTTAATGTCTTTTAAAGAAATGTATTTTTTTCTTAAATCATTTTTTAAAAGAAAAACAATCACAACAATTTCTGCAATGATATTGGGAATTATAATATGGGAAATACCAAATGTATTTTCAAAAGATTGGATTTATACAATTCCAATAATAAAACAAGAAATTTTAGGAATAAATATAATTGTAATAATTGGTTGGGTTATCTTAATTCAAGGACCTATTATAATTTATAAATGGATTAATAAAAAATGAACAAAAACCTTTTCTCAGCCCTCGCAATTCTTGTAGGAACAATAATAGGGGCAGGATTTCTCGGAATTCCATATGTTGTTGGAAAATCTGGATTTTTGCCAGGATTATTTTATCTTGTTTTTGTTTTCTTATTTTTAACAATAGTCAAACTATATCTTGGAGAAATAACACTAAGAACAAAAGGAAATCACCAACTAACTGGATATGCAGAAAAATACATAGGAAAATGGGGGAAATTTATAATGTTTTTTGCAATGATTTTTGGAGCTTATTCTGCTTTAATTGCTTATCTAATAGGAGAAGGAGAGTCATTTTCGTTTATGATATTTGGACATATAGGATATACATTTCACTTTGCCATAGCTTTTTGGTTTATAATGACTATTCTCTGTTATATTGGTCTAAAAGCTCTGAAAAAATATGAAAAAATAGGTCTAATAATCATGATTGTAATTATCATTGCAATATCAATAATGTTTTTTAAAGGAATTAGTCTAGAAAATCTTTCTTATGTTAGTCATGAAAATATGTTTCTTCCTTTTGGAGTAATTTTCTTTGCTTTTCTTGGTTTCTCAGCAATGCCAGAAGTAGAAAGAATCTTAAATAGAAATTCAAAACTAATGAAAAAAACAATTCTTTTAGGAAATATAATTCCTTTTATTTTTTACCTATTATTCACAATAGTTATTGTTGGGAACTTTGGCCCTAATGTGCCAGAAGTTGCTTCTCTTTCACTAGGAAGAATATTCTCATTTTTAGGAATTATAGCAATGTTCACATCTTTTTTTGTAATAACAATTGCAATAAGAGATATGTTTAGATTTGATTTTAAACTAGGAAGATTTAGAGGCTGGCTTTTATCTTCTTTTTCTCCTTTAATTTTCTTTATAGTAATATGGTTTTTTGATCTAGCTAGTTTTGCTCAAATTCTCTCAACAGCAGGAATCATCTCTGGAGGAACAATAGGAATTTTAGTCTTAATTATGAATATAAGAGCTAAAAAACTTGGGAAAAGAAAACCTGAATTTAAAATGAAAATCAACTGGCCAATTATAATTATAATGTCTTTAATATTTCTTCTAGCAGTTCTTTTGCAGTTATTTTTCTAATAACCTAATTCTACTTTAAAATTAAGATATTTATCACTATAAAAAATCTTTTTAGCTTTTCCTATTAATTGAGAGCCATAAATTTTACCTTCTCTTATTTCAATTTCAATAATACTTTGTTTTTCTAAATCTATTAATAATTTTTTAGCTTTTTCTTCAGAAATATCTAGATATCCACTTAAACTTTTAGAGTCATTATTTTTTAAAAATTCTATCCCATATAATATTTTAAACTCTTCTCTTGAAAGATTATCTAAATTCATTTTAACAATTCTAACATCTGCTCTCTTGAAACCTTATAGTCTGCTCTTTTCTTTGTCTCTTTCATAACCTGTCCAAGAAGAAAATTCAAAGCTTCTTGTTTTCCTAGTTTATAGTCTTCAGCTGCTTTTTTGTTTTTCTTTAATATAGACTCACATATTTTTCTTATCTCTTTAATATCTGAAATTTTCTCCTCCCCTTTAATTTTAGGTGAAAATGATTTAGGAATAAAATCATTTAAAATTTGTTTTGCTTTTAACTCTGTTATTTTTCCAGACTTAACAAGTTTTAATAACTCAATAAAATGCTCTGAGTTTATATCTACCTCATCGAGCATTTTATTATTATAATTTAAAACTCTTAAAAGTTCAACAGTCACCCAGGGCAATGCAAAATCTGGAGAAATTTTCTCAGCTGTTTTTTCAAAAAATTCAGCTAACTCAAGATTTGAAGTTAAAATTTCTGCATTTTTCTTATCAATATCATATTTTTTAATCATCTTTTCAAGTTTAACTGCAGGACTTTCGGGAAGTTTTGCTTTTAAATCTTTTATCCATTTATCTTGAATCTTAATTAAAGGCAAGTCAGGCTCTGAAATAAACCTGTAATCATCTGCCTCTTCTTTTTCTCTCATTTTAATTGTTTTTTCTTTTTCTGTATTCCAAGCACGAGTTTCTTTTCTCTCCACTTTCTCTTTTTCCTGTCTTTTTATCTCATATTCTATAGCTTTTCCAATCTCTTGTATAGAATTTACATTTTTTATCTCAACTCTTTCTCCTCCAGAAGATACATTAACATCTGCTTTAATTCCTGCATTTTTATCTAATGCTTTAATATAAGCCAGGGTTAAAGTTAGTTTTTTTAACCAATCTGCTACTTGATTAGAAGATGAAAAATCAGGCTCAGTTACAATTTCAATTAAAGGTAAACCAGCCCTATTATAATCTATCTCTCCTGAATCTGGGTTCCATCTTGCAGGATCTTCTTCTAAATGCATCTCTCTAATTTTAATCCCTAAAAACTCTCCATTTTCAGCTACAGGAACTGCATAGCTGCCAGAAATAGTTGACTGAAAACCTTTTGGAAGGTCAGGCCAATCATAGTGTTTTCTTTGCCAGATAAACTCTTTATTTATTTCTGAATCTAACATTAAAGCTATTTTTAAAATCTTTTCAACTGCTTCTTTATTAGGCATCATTGGCTTAGATCCAGGTTGAGCAGTACAAACAGGACAAATATGAACATTAGGCTCTTCTGAAACTCTCTCAGCCTTACATCTACAAAATAACTTCTCACTTGTATTCAAATATCCATGTATTTCTAATCCTATTTTAACCATATTCATTAAATATATGTTAAATTTATATATCTTGCCATATCTTTATTTTTATGAAACCAGGAGACTATGTTAAAGTAATTTTAGATAATAAAGAAGAAAAAGGCACTATTTTAGATAGCCATGACTCTTCTATTAGACTTTTAAAACTTGATTCAGGATATAATATAGGAATAAAAAAAGATAAAATAAGAGAAATAAAAGTTTTAAAAAAAGTAGAGGATGAAAAACAAGAAAAACAAGAGAAAAAAAGGAAAAACCTTCCTACAATCTCTTTAATTATTACTGGTGGAACTATTTCTGCGAAACTAGACCCAAAAACAGGAGGAGTTTCTTGGTTAACAAATGAGCAAGATTTATTTGACCTAGCACCAGAAATTGAAAATCTAGCAAATATAGAAATAGAAAAACCTTTTATGATAGCTAGTGAATCTATGACATCTAAACACTGGAAAGAGCTTGCTAAAATATGTGAGAAAAAACTAAATGACCCTAATATTAAAGGAGTTATAATCTCTCATGGAACTGATTTCCTCCATTACACCTCTTCTATTCTAAGCTTTATGCTAGGAAAACTAAACAAACCTCTTATCCTTACTTACTCTCAAAGAAGCATTGATAGAGCCTCAACAGACGCCTCTCTTAACCTATTATGTAGTGTAAAAGCCTGTTTATCAGATATTGCAGAAGTTCTTTTAGTAGGGCATGCTAATTTAGATGATGAATATTGCTTTGCAATGTCAGGAACGAAAGTTAGAAAGATTCATTCATCAAGAAGAGACGCATTTAAACCAATAAACACAGAACCAATAGCTAAAATTCATAAAGATAAAATAGAAATTTTAAAAAAATATAATAAAAGAAATAAAAATAAAGTAAAAGCCAATATTAAATTTGAAGAAGCCTGCCTAATAAAATTCTATCCAGGGCAAAATCCAGATATTCTTGACTATTATGCAGAAAAAGGATTTAAAGGAATTATAATTGAAGCAGGAGGATTAGGACATTTAAATACAGAAAATCCTTCTTGGATTCCTAAAATAAAAGAGCTAACAAAAAAAGGAATTATAATTTGTATAACTAGTCAGACAATTTTTGGAAGAGTAGACCCTTTTGTTTATTCTCCTGCAAGAGAATTAAAACAAGCAGGATGCATCTATCTAGAAGATATGCTTTCAGAAACAGCACTAATGAAACTTTCATTTCTTTTAGCTAAAGAAAAAAATAAAGAAAAAATAAAACAACTAATGTTAGAAAATCTTTCTGGAGAGTTTAACCCAGAATTAGGAAATGAATTTTTATCTTTTTAATTTTCTTATCATTTCTTTTATCTCTCTTATCTCTTGTTCTGCTTTTTTATTAATCTTATAATCATGCTCTGCTTTTAGTCTATCTTTTTGAGCCTGTCTATTTTGAGACATAAGTATTATTGGAGCTTGAATAGCTGCAAGACAAGAAAGACATAAATTAAGTATAATAAATGGCCAAGGATCCCAATGATTAAAATAAGCAGCAAGATTAAGATAAATCCAAGCAGCTATAAATGCAAATAAAAGTATAATAAAAGTCCAGCTACCAGCAAACTTAGTTAGTTTATCTGCAGCTCTCTGACCTAAAGTCCATTTTTGACTTTTTAAAAAAGGTAATTGAATATTTTTCACCATCTTTTACTAATAAGAGAATAAAGATATAAAAAGCTTTCTTTCTATTGTTTTTTATGGATTATGAGAAAATTGGCTTAAAAAGCGGAATAGAAATCCACCAGCAACTAGACACTGATAAACTATTTTGTAGATGTCCTTCTATTTTAAGAAAAGAGCCTGGAAAACTAATAAAAAGAAAACTAAACATAGCAAAAGGTGAGCAAGGAGAAATTGATGAAGCTGTAAAATATGAGGTCTCTAGAGATAGAAATTTTGAATATGAATACTATGATACTAACTGTTTAATTGAACTAGACGAAGAACCTCCAAAACAAATAAACCAAGAATCTTTAAAAATTGCTTTAGAAATCTCACTCTTATTAAACTGCGAGATAGTTCAAGATACTCAAATTATGAGGAAAACAGTTATTGATGGTTCAAACACAAGTGGATTTCAAAGAACTGTTTTAATAGCTAGAAACGGATATATAGAAACAAAACAAGGAAAAGTAGGAATACAAAGTTTGATGTTAGAAGAAGATGCAGCAAGAATTATCTCTCAAGAAAAAAATAAAGTGAGATTTCGTTTAGATCGTTTAGGAATACCTTTAGTTGAAATTGCTACCTGTCCTGACATAAAAACTCCAGAACAAGCAAAAGAAGTTGCCTTGTATATAGGAGATGTTTTAAGAGCATGCAAAGTTAAAAGAGGACTAGGAACTATAAGGCAAGATGTTAATCTATCTATTAAAAACTCTAAAAGAATTGAAGTAAAAGGAGTTCAAAATCCAGATTTAATTGAAAAAACAATTAAAAGTGAAATAAAAAGACAACAAGAACTAGTGAAACAGAAAAAAAGTATGCCAGAAGTAAGAAAAGCCTTAGAAAATGGAAAAACTGAATTTTTGCGTCCTCTTCCTGGAGCAGCAAGAATGTATCCTGAAACAGACCTCCCTCTATTACATATAGATAAAAAACTTATAGATAAAATAAGGAAAAATCTTCCTAAACTAAGAAAACAAATAAGAAAAGAACTAAAAGAAAAAGGGCTTTCAGATAATATAATTAATCTTCTAATAAAAGATAATATTGTAGATGAATTTGAAGTTCTAATAAAAATATATAATAATCCAGAATTTGTAGGCAAGGTTTTAACTTTATTTAGAAGAGAAATAAAATCTAAAACAGGAAAACAAATAACAATAGACCAAATAGAAAATCTATTACACGAAATTAAAAAAAATAATCTTCATCCAGAAGATATAAGACAAGCAATGCAAAAAATAGCAAAAGGAGAATCAATTAAAGAAGCAATTAAAAAAGAAAAAATAAAAACAGAAAATCTAGAAGAAGAAATTTTAAAAATAATAAAACAAAAACCAAATCTTTCTGAAAAAGCATATATGGGACTAATAATGCAAAAATTCAAAGGAAAGGTCTCTGGTAAACAAATAATAGAAATTCTAAAAAAACTATTAAAATAAAATGACTCCTATTCAAGCACTTTTTTTAGGAATAATTCAAGGCCTCACAGAATTTCTTCCTATTTCATCTTCAGGACATCTTGCACTTCTTCATAATTTTTTCCAAGAACAAAGTCTTGCTTTTGATATCTCTATTCATTTTGCAACTCTTTTAGCAATTGTAACTTTTTTTATAAAAGATATAATAAATATAATAAAAGATTTCTTCACCTTAAAAATCAAATCAGATAATTTTAAACTAGTAATTTATCTCATTTTAGCTTCAATACCAGCAGGAATTATTGGTTTTTTAATAAATGCTCATATAGAATCTATTTTTTCAAATCTCTATGCAGTCTCTTTAGGATTTTTTGTTTCAGGATTCTTTCTTTTATCTGCCTCTTTTGTTAAAAAGAAAAATAAAAAACTAAATATAAAAAACACTTTTTTAATAGGAATCTCGCAAGCTCTTGCAATTTTTCCAGGAATATCAAGAAGTGGAACAACCGTTTCAACTGGCCTTTTATCAGGAATAAAAAGAGAAAACTCAATAAAATTCTCTTTTCTTTTAGCAATTCCAGCAATCTTAGGGGCAAATCTACTAAAAATAAGTGAAATTGCCTCACTAAATCTCTCTATTTTAGCAATTGGCTTTATCTCTGCATTTTTTTCTGGCCTTTTAGCTATTTTTATTTTTATAAAATACCTAAAAATATCTAACCTAAAATATCTTGCAATATACTGCCTTCTTCTCGCAATTTTATCTCTTTTTTTAGGTTTTTTTGCTTAATTAACTTTATAAATCTCACTTCTTTCAATTTTCCATGGAAAGAACTATGATTAAAGATGTAAAAAAAGGAGAAGTTAAAATAAAAGGATGGGTCCATGAAACTCGTGATTTAGGAAAAATCCGTTTTCTTGTATTAAGAGATATATCTGGGCTAATTCAAATAACTTGCTTAGAAGATGAGCCTGCATTTAAAGAGATGAAGCAAAATAAAGAAAATGTCCTAGAAATAGAAGGAGAAGCAAAATCAAGTGAAAAAGCCCCATCAGGAGTTGAAATTTTTCCAAAAAAAATAACTCTACTTGCTAAAGCAAAACAACCTCTTCCAATAGATACCTCTGATTTTTCTAAAACTTCATTACCTATTCGTCTAGACTATAGATTTCTAGACCTGCATAATAGAAAAAGACAAGCAATATTTAAAATTCAATCAGAAATAGCTAACTTATTTAGACAGCATTTTAGGAGAAAAGGATTTATAGAAATGCAACCTCCTAGCATAATTTCCTCTGCCTCAGAAGGAGGAACAGAGCTTTTCCCAGCAAAATATTTTGAAAAACAAGCCTATCTGGCCCAGTCTCCACAACTATACAAACAAATGGTTGCCTGTTCAATGGAAAAAACATTTACAATAACTCCTGTATGGAGGGCAGAAAAACATAATACAACTAGGCATATAAATGAAGCAAGGCAAATGGATATTGAAATGGCTTTTTCTAATCAGGAAATAGTTATGAAACAACTAGAACAAGCAGTTCAAGATATTGTTAAAAATATTATTAAAAATTGTGAAAAAGAGCTAAAATATCTAAAGCTAAAAATAAAAATTCCTAAGGCAAAATATATCTCATACAAAGAAACAATAGATTTATTGAAAAAAAATAAAATAGAAATTGTTGATGGTGAAGACTTATCTCCAGAAGCAGAAAGAAAACTCTCTGAGCTATATCCAGATACAATTATATTTGTTCATTCCTGGCCTATAAGTCTTAAACCATTTTATATCATGCCATTAGACGACTCTATCTCAGGAGGATTTGATGCAATATATAATGGAATGGAAATATCTTCAGGAGGACAAAGAATCCATATTCCTGAACTACTAATAGAAAGACTTAAAGCTAAGGGACTAGACCCAAAAAATTTTGAATCTTACATTAATTCTTTCAGATACGGAGCACCAGAACACGGAGGATGGTCAATAGGACTAGAAAGATTTACAATGACTTTATTAGGACTAGATAATATAAGAGAGGTAACTCTTTTTCCAAGAGATAGAGATAGACTAACACCTTAATATTCTAAAATGGAAAACTTCATATGGAAAAAACTATCAGAAGAAGAAAAGCAAGAGATTAAAAAACAAGCAGAAAAAATTCTTGAAAAATTTTCTAAAGCACTTAAAAAAGTAAAAACAGAAGAATATAAACACTTTGAAAACAAATCTGGGTTTAGAGAAGAAACAAAAACAAGTGAAACAAATAAAGAATTCCAAGATATCTTTTTTCAAAATGCACCTAAAAAAAATAAAAATTACATAATCGGAGAAAAGAAATCATGGTAGATCAAAACTATCAACAAAAACTAGAGCATCACAGACAAAATATTGATTCAATTAATGCAGGATTAAAAAGACTATTAGAACAGAGAATGGAAGAAGTATTAGCTATAGGAAGGCTAAAAGCAGGAAATGGAAAACCAGTATATGATCCAGAAAGAGAAAGGCAAATCTATGAAGAACTATCAAAAGATACCTCACTCCCAGAATGGTATATCAAATCTGTATTTAAACCAATAATAGAGGGGGCAAAAAAAATGGAATCAGAACAAAAACAAGAAGTAAGATGATACTAGAAAAAATAGAACAAATTAAATCTGGAAAGCTAAGTGCAGAGCAAAACATAAAATCTTTTTTGCAAAAAATCAAGAGAGAAGATGAAGAAATTAATTCTTTTTTAGAAATTAATGAAAATGCTATAAAACAAGCAAAAGAAATAGATAAAAAAATTGAAAAAGGAAAAGCAGGAAAACTAGCAGGTTTAGCAATCGCAGTTAAAGCAAACATAAATTGTCTTGGTTTAACAGCAAGTTGTGCCTCAAAAACACTTGAAAACTACACCTCTTCATATGATGCAACTGTTATTGAAAAAATAAAACAAGAAGATGGAATCATAATAGGAATAACTAATATGGATGAATTTGCGTCTGGCTCTTCAGGAGAAACCTCTGCATTTCATCCAACTAAAAATCCAAAAAACAAACAGCTAATTCCTGGAGGTTCTTCTTCAGGATCAGCAGCAGCTCTTAGTGCAGATTTTTGTGATCTTGCCTTAGGAAGCGATACAGCAGGAAGTATAAGAAATCCTGCCTCACATTGCGGAGTTTATGGTCTAAAACCAAGTTATGGTTCTGTCTCAAGATACGGACTAATTGATTTATCAATGAGTCTAGACCAAATAGGGTGTTTTGCAAATGATTTAGAAGGTATTTCTTTAGTTTTTAATATAATAAAAGGAAAAGATGAAAAAGACACAACAACAAAGGAATTTGAAAAAGAAAAAGATAAAAATATAATAGGAATTATAAAAGGAATTGAAAATTTAATAACTAATAAAGAAATTCTTAAATTATATAAAGAAAAAATACAAGAACTAAAAAACAAGACAAAAATAAAAGAAATTGAGATAAAACATATAGACCTTGCAGTTCAAACATACTATCCTCTAATGTATGTTGAATTTTTCTCTGCAACAAGAAGATTTCATGGAAGAATTTATGGAAAGAAAATTGAAGATGTTGCAGGACCTGAAGTACTAAGAAGAATTCTAGCAGGTGGAGAAATTGCAAAAGCAGAGTTTTCAGGACAGTATTATAAAAAAGCCCTAATAGTTAAGCAAATAATTAAAAAAGAATTTGAAAATGCTTTCAAAAAAGTTGATTGTATTCTTCTCCCCACAGTTCCTAAACTTCCACATAAACTAAAATCCTCAATTTCAATAGAAGAAATGTATGCTTATGATGCTCTAACAGCTCCTGCAAATCTTGCAGAAATTCCTGCAATATCTATTCCAGCAGGAGAAATAAACAAGATTCCTACTGGAATACAGCTTTTTGCTGGAAAAGGCCAAGAGGAAAAGCTTTTTAAGCTAGCAAAATTAATCTAAAACATGAAACAAGGAAGAAAAATATCAGGTGGAAAATATAAGAAACAGAGAAAGAAAAAACTTTATGAACAAACAAGACAAGAAAGAGCTGTATCTCTAGGAGAAAAAAGAACAAAAAAAATAAGAACAAAAGGTGGGGGATATAAAACAGTTCTTTTGTCAGAAAATAAAGCTAATTTAATAACTGGGAAAAAGGCAGAAAAAGCTGAAATAAAAAATGTTATTGAAACTCCTTCAAATAGATTCCTAGCTAGACAAAATATCCTAGTAAAATCAGCTATAATTGACACTTCACTAGGAAAAGCAAGAATAACAAACTCACCAGGACAAGAAGGAAAAGTAGAAGCTGTTTTAATAAAAGAATGACGCACTAATTCTGAACCTAAAAGAGTGTAAAAATAATTTAAATAAAGAGCAAATAAAAGATATTTTAATAAAATCCTCAAAACTAGCTAAAAGTAAAATAATCTCTACTCCAAAAATAATTAATTATAAACATAAGATAAAAAATAAATCAGGAATAACTGGATTTTTAATAATTGCAGATAGCCATATAAGCATCCATACATTTCCTTTTGAAAAAACAGCATATGTGGATGTTTTTTCTTGTAAAAAATTTGATTACAAAAAAATAAGTTTATTTTTCAAAAACAAACTAGATTCAAAAAAATCTATAAGAAAACTAATACAAAGATAGCAAAAGCTTTTTAAAGGCAAAAGATTTATAAATCTTACTAAAAACATTCTAAAGTAATAAAAATCAAAATGGCTATGGTTAAAAGATGTCCAGAATGCAATAGCATACATCTTACATATGATGACCAAAGAGGAGAGGTAATTTGTAATGATTGTGGTCTTGTTATAGAAGAAAAAATGGTTGATACAGGCCAGGAATTACATGGAAGTGGAGATAAAGGCGAGAAAAAAGGAAGAGGAGGAGCACCAATTTCTATGCAAAAATTTGATAAAGGACTTACAACAAATGTTGGAGAAATCTCAGATATCTATAAGCTAGAATCAGGACAAACAAGAAAATTTCTTCGTTTAAAAAAATGGCAAGAAAGAGTCTCAACAAGTATTGAAAGAAATTTACGTTTAGCTATGGCTGAACTAAGAAGAGTTGCATCTTTTCTAAATCTTCCAAATGTTGTAAGAGATGAAGCATCTCGTGTATATAATTTTGTATTACAAAGAGGACTTGTAAGAGGAAGAAGTATGGAATCAGTTATTGCTGCTTGTATTTATGCTGCTTGCAGAAGTTATAATATCCCTAGAACTCTAGATGAAATTGCAAATGCATCAGATGTAGAAAGAAAAGAAATAGGAAGAACATATAGATTTATTATAAGAAAACTACAAATTAAAGTAACTCCTAGCTCTCCAAAAGACTATATTGCAAGATTTGCTTCTATATTACATCTTTCACCAAAAACTCAAAATCAAGCTCTAAAAATTCTTAAAAAAGCAGAAGTTTCAGAACTAACTTCTGGTAGAGGGCCAGCAGGAATTGCTGCTGCAGCTTTATATGTTGCAGCTTTATTAAATGACGAGAAAAAAACACAAAGAGAGGTTGCAGATGTAGCAGGAATAACAGAAGTAACAATAAGAAATAGGTACAAAGAACTTCTAGACAAGCTAAATCTTGAAGATAAAATCAAGATAAAAGAACAAGAAGAAAAAACCAAAAAAGGCAAGAAGAAAAAGAAATAAATTTCTTTTTTATATTTCTAAACATTTTTAAATAAAAAAACACTCATTCCCGCATGCGGGAATGCCGGAGTGGTCAAACGGGCCAGGTTTAGGTGAGAGGTTTTGCTCAACAAACTTAGGCAAAATATATGGGCGAAATCCTCGAAAAATCCTGGTGGCTTAGTGCCTACAGAGGTTCGAATCCTCTTTCCCGCATTCACATTAATTCTAACATAAATTAGTAACATTACTTCTCTCGACTCCAAAATTTTTTATTTAGAATTAATTCCAGTAAACACTCGCACTTCCAGTGAATATAACTGCGCTTCCTCCTGCCTCATCATCATCAAACTTCTCCAAATCTGTAAAGAATTTTTTCATATTAAACTTTTGAGGTTTTATACTCGGAAGATTATCTGGTCTTACTTTTTCATCCCAATTATCAGGCTGGCCATTAGAAGACCAATACCATCCATAATTTTCATAATAAGCAAAATAAATTGTTTCTTTATCTATCAGTCCTATCTCAGCTTCAAAAACCCCATTATGATTTAAACTCAATTTATAATTATAAGTTCTTGACCAAGTAAGACCTCCAGGACCTAATTCTAATACTTCTAATGTAGGCCATATACTTACTTTTTCTCTATATACTCCAGAGTCCCAGTAAACATTCCAATAATAAGCTTCTGCATTATCTTTAATTGTCCTCCTATATAAAATATCTACTCCTTCTTTATAATCTGCACTATATAAACCAACAAGAGTATCTTTAGTAAAACTCTCGAACTTATGTGCTGCAGCAGTGTTTGCTCTTCCCCAAAAAGGTTCTACACTTTCAGTATACTGCCACTCTCCGTTTTTGTATCTATACCATAAATCCCTTTCCATAGAACCGTCATGAAAAACAAAAGCAATTTTATCACCATAATCATCTAACCTATTAATTACTCTATTTCTCTCTTCATTTTCAGCTTTTTTAAGTTCCTCAGATTTAGCCCGCTTCTTCTTCTGCTTTTCTCTATTCTTCTTCTACAACTTCTTCAACAGTAGTCTCTCTTTTTATATCCCTAAGTGTCTCTAAAATAGCTTCTGCAAATTCCTGCTCTGTCTTTCCTTCTAAAGTAATTGTCTTTTCATTAATTTCTACTGAACTAGAAAGTTTAGCTATTTGGATTACTCCATTAACATAACTCAAACTAATAGAAAAATCATCATTATTTGTAATCCATCTTTGATCATCATATCTATAAGTATACTTTTTTCCAGGAACTCCAGAATATTGTGTTGAGATATCTATCCCTCTTTGTAAATCTGAGTCTTCCCAACTCTCTCTTACTTGCTGTTCAGAAGCACTAGTATCTAAATCAGATAAAATCTCGCCAGGATCTCTCTCTGATAAACTTCCAGGCACTAATTCAAAATCACCATAATAATAAACACTACCTCCAATTAAATATCTTAATAATAGTTCATAATATTCATTATTAAAATTATCTGCGTACCATTGCATTAAATCTTTATCTAAAATTCTTGTTCCATCAGAATAAACAAATTGTATAGGACCTCCAGAATCTTCATTTTCAACCTCAAAATAAGCAATAGTTCTTCCTTCTATATTTTTTATAGTTCCTTCTATGCCTCCATCATATTCTAAATAATAAGGTAATTCCTCTCCAAAAATACTAATTCCAAATTCAGAATCTCCATAATCTGTCTCTAGATAATAAAACTCATAATCTTTCATCTCACCAAACAGATTATAATAAATATCTTGTAAAATGCCTATCATAAGATCTTTATCTTCTTCTCCATATTCTCCATCTATCCATTTTTGTATCTCTTCTGCTAGATAATACTTATCTGACCTTAATTTTTCTATTTCCTCGTATTCATAATATTTAAGTAAAGTTTCTTCATCTAAACCAAGAGGAGGCGCCTCTTCCCCTAATAAAGCTTGCTTAGCTTCTTCTCTCTCATTTTCACTTTTCTTCCAATCATCTCTTTCTTCATTTAAAAAAATATGGTAATCTTGTCTAGCCCTAGTAACTAAATAATAAAACCTAAACTTATAATAAACTGCTTCTGCTTTTTGAGCATTATAAGGTGCTCTTTCTTTTACAAAATCTATCCCTTCCATAACCTCTTTCATACTTCCAATTTTCTCAACTGTTTTTCCACTTTCAACAGAATCAACTAAATCAAATACTAATGAAAATTTATAATTAAGATTATCTTCATCATCTAATTCTTTTTCTATTTTCTTTAAAACCTCTCTTATTTTTGTTAGTCTTTCATCTGCATCTTTTTCTTTAATAATATGTGTCTCTTCTAATATTTTAGAAACAGAGCCTCCTGATTCTACTGCCTTTGTTACTTTTTTCTCTATTTCTGTGCTTGTTAAAACATCTTCAATATCTCTCTTATCAAGCCAGCATCTAACATCTTCTGTATCACAAAATCCTACATCAACCCAATTATCATCTCCCTCTCCACCAGGATTTGAATTAGAACATATTCTTGTAATTCCTTTTTTCTCTAGTTCAGGGTTTAAACTTCCAGAAACACCTTCTTGAAGATTTCCAGTTTGTGTTAAACCAAGTAAAGAGCTTTTTCCAGACCTGCACTCTTCTTCTGTTGTAATATCTGTAGCCCTTAACTGCTCTTCATAATACTTGTCTGTTATATAGTTTAATGCGAAACTTGTTGAGACTCTTTTAAATCCACAAGTTTCTTTTTCATTTATCCTTACACATAGTTTTTGATATCCAGATGGAGCTGTAAAATCTCTACTTTTAGTTCCAGTTCCTCCAGCAGGAATAAATCCAGTATCAACAATATAAACTCCTTGTGTAGAAGTATATGCATACTCAGTAGGATCTTTTAGATATACCTGGAAATTAACTCCCTGATCTTTTCCAGCATAAATTAAATAAAATACCTTATACTGAGATGTTGGTGGGTGAGTTGCATCTGAATAAGGAATTTCATCAAACCAAGCATGATATTGTTCTGGACTATCTGCTTTTAGAAGATTATCAAAAAATCCTTCATCATTTGGATATCTTGCTGAAACAAAAACATTACATATCTCTGTTCCTATATCTGCTGTTGACCTTGCATTAAATGCCTTATAAGCATTAACAGCATAGTGATCCCTCATCCAATCAATTGATGCTTTAGCAGTATTCCATGCATTTTGAACAGTTAAATACTCTCCTCCACCCTTCATTCCCTGTCCATATGCAAGTCCAATTAACCTAGGGATTAAAGAATCTAAAAATGGAGCTATCTGTCTCCAGAAAAACTCACATAAATAAATACTATAAATCTGGTCGCAAATTCCAACCATTCTTCCATTTGCCAAGCTCTCTTGAAGACAGTCTCTATGAGCTTTTAAAATCTGAACATAACTATCTAAACCAGCATAAATTCCTGAAATACAAACAGGAATAACAATTCCCTCTCTTGCATTTGGCAAACACAAAGCAATACTTCCAATAATTCCAGACTGAACAACATCATCTACTCTAAATGTTCCACCTAAATCACATCTTGAAGCAGGACACATAACAGGGTCACATATGTTAAACAAAAGATGGCAGTCTTGGGGAGACATAAAATCAGTACATCTAGTTCCTCCAATATCTGAAACCTTATCAATAATAATCCTCTCTCCATCTAAATAAAACTCATCTTTGCCATAGTTTCTATTTGCAATATAAATTGCCTGCTCAGCATCTCTTACTAGTTTTTTAGAAGACTCTGCTGTCAAACCTAAAATTTTCTCCCCATCATAAGAGGTTGTCTTTAAGAACTTTACATCATCATTTAAATCTAATCTTCCATCTCCACCAACATTTTGAATCCAGAATGAATTAAGTCCTCCTGCTTTTGTATATCTACTTCCTTTTCCTATTTCTAATTCATTAATATAAACATAAAATCCTGTAACCTGTTCTTGTTTTTTATCTTCTTTTGATTCTGTTGTATAATAGCCAGGAATAGGAACAACACTTGTTAATCCTTTATTTTCTCCACTTCTAAAGTATTTTGCTTTAAGATTTAAAACCCAAGTATTTGAGGATTCTTTTTCTTTACTTAATAATCCTCCTTCAAATGTTCTTGCTTTTTTATCAATACTTTTTGAAATACTAAGACTTCTCTCTCCAAACTGTCTTATAGCTGCGTCTGAAGCTCCTTGCTCTTCTAACCACTGAGCCATTCTTAAATCATTTATCTGCCTTATACCTGCATTTTCTAGTCCTTCTTGTGTTAAAACCCCTGTCTTTGTTATAGGCTCTCCATCTGCATCTACATCAGGATATTTAAATGTTAAAACTTTTGATGGAATCTCTTTCTCATTTTCAAGATTAGATTCATACTGATTTAACACAGACAAAGCAGCCTCTGCTTTGTTTCTCTCTGCATCTGTCTTAGCAACATCTTTGATATAATATTCTGCATAATCAATAGCTCCATCAATCTTTTCTTTATTTTGAATATCAACAACCCAATCTTCTTTTACATTTAACCCTTCTTCAATAACCTCTTGCGCACTTCTTCCATTTTCATCTAACATTTTTCCAGAAATCTCCTCTACAACTTTTTTTCTCTGAACAACATCATTTTTCATAGAAGCTTGTTGTAATGCAATAGTCTCTTGATTAAACTTTTCATAACCTTGGGCAATTTTTTGAATATCTGATTCTATATCTGGACTATGTTCTCTTAAATAATTATTAATCTCAATTCTTCCTGCATTTGGCCCTAACTCCCTCTTTGCTTTATCTTCCCAAGCATCCATAACCTCTTGTCTTGCCATTCCTGCTCCTCCAAGATTAGAAAAGAAATTCTTAACTAATAAAACACTAGAAGTTACAAGACAAGCCCCTTTCATACCCTCAACTAAACTTCCTAAACTCTCTACTCTATCTTCCCACTCTGCTATACTCTCATTTAAATTATCAATCATTTCTTGAGTTTTTTCAGGACTTAATTTAATATCTCTTTTCTCAATTCCAATTTGAAAGGTGAAATCAGCTTCAGAATAATCACCAGGCATTTTTGGATTTAAAGAAACAACTGCATTAGCAGTATAATTAATATTTTCTAGCCTAACTTCATAATCCCCACACTCAACTACCTCTCCTAACTCTAAAGTTGCGTCAGTTCTCATAAGTTCTTGTAATGCTGCCCCTGCTTTTCTAGTTGTTTCGTATCTAGATTCATGGCAAACAATATCTACTTTATTATGATAAAGTTTTTTCAAAGTTATTATAAAATCCTCGTCTTGATCTTTTTCTTGTAGATTTTGAATAGGATAATTATCAAAATTCCAAGATTTGCCTTTAATTTTAAAATCAGCAGAAGCCTCTGCTCTTGAAGGCTGTATAATTTGTAAAAGTCTTATATCTGTATGTCCTGATTTTGTTTGAACATCTCCTTCTTTATACAAAGTTCCTAGTTTTAATTCAGCTTGTTTAGCATAACCACTTCCAGAATACTCTTCTATAACTTTCTTAAATATCTCTTCTGCTTTATTATTTAAATTTAGGTCTCTTGACAATAATCCTAGTTGATATAATGCTTTAGCACTCCAAATCTCTTCATTAGACTCTACAGAACCATAGTATTCAATAAGATTATTTGAAATACTCTCTGCTTTAATATAATTCTCTTTTACATCATCTTCTAAACTAGATAAAGAATCTGTTCCTGTTTTTTCTCCTGATTCTTCTTCTTTAACACAGCTTTCACTTATACATACATAACCACTATTATATAATTCTTCGCAATCATCATTATCAATACATTGAGAATCATAATAAAGAGTCCTAGTTCCCATCCCTCTGCAATAAATTCTAGCAGATTTTCTTATTTTTCCTTTTCTCTCACTAATTAATATGCTTCTAACAATACACTGTTCATCTAAAAACTTTTCTCCTTGTATTAACCATTTTTCCTCACCATCAATTTCAAGCTTAACTCTCTTAACACCTGCAGTTATATCTTCTAAACGTACCTGAATTCCTCCTCTACAATAAAATCCAGGCATATAAACTAAATCACTTGTCTCTCCTTTTTGTAATTCAAAACTTGCATATTTTTCCTCACCAGAATAAATTGATATTCCTGCACTCTCATCATCAATCCAGTCTGCAGAAAGATATCCTCTTCCTTTGAAAAAAGAATTTTCTTCTGGGTCTTGATCTGTTTTTAGATAAAAATTACTATCTCCTGTTCCAAAAATATGTTCTGCATTATAACTTAAAACTCCTGTAATATTCCCTCTTACAAAATCAGGCATATCTTCTTCTTTTGGAATTCTTTTTAAAACAATAACAACATAACCTGCATCATTTAAAATAGGATTATCAATATATAATTTATTTGAATAAAAAGCCTCTCTATTTGGATGAAAACTCACTCCTGCAACTTCAGGAGGCAACTCACCTTTATATTTAACTGATTTTAAATCCTCTACATCAATTAAAGGATTTACCTTAATAACATCTACCTTACAAAAAACAGGAACATTTTGTTCTTCTAGTAAATCACTTCTAACAACTTGAGGAGTACAGCTTCCTGGACGAATATTCATAATAAAATCACTTGCTCCCTCTCCACAATTTTCTGGATTAAACATATTTGGCCAGTATGTTTGAGCATTTTGTTTTGTATAAGAACTATAAGAACCAGGCGAATATTCTTGGATATTTTTAGTTTGAAAGCTCCACTCTCTTTTTTCTGCACTTGCAGCAGAAACTAGTGAAAAGCAAACTAAGACTAGTAAGATTCCTAAGATTATTTTTTTATTTTTATTTATCATTTAAAATCTATATATAATGGATTATTTTCTATTGCAATATAACTATCTTGTAATTCTTCTAAACTTTTAGGAATAGGAATAGAAGGTGTATTAATCTCTATAGTTCCTTGCTCTAACTGCATCTCTGTTAAATACTCTTGAGTATCTCCTCCAGCAGAAATTATATTTTGAAGTGTTTGAGCAGGAATATTAATATCAAAACACTTTTCTTCTGTTGCTCCTAAAATTCCTCCAATTCCAGATTTAGGAACATCTGAACACTGCTCTTTTTTCATAGCAGGAATAGATACACTTCCATCATTATAAGCAAAAACACTTATATTATAAAGTCCCTCTGCTAACTCAACACTTCTCTGCTCAGGCCATGCAACTGTTCTTGAATGTCTATCAGAAACAAAAGAAATAATTGCATAATCACTTGTTGGTTGAGTATTAATCATAAAATCAATACTAACATTATAAAGAGGATCTAAGATAATATCTACCTGTCCACTATCAATAGTTGAAACTATCTTAGTTGCATCAGCATATCCTTCTGCTCTTGCAATAATAAATCCATTTACACACTGTGGGAATTTTTCAGTTAAAGCAGCATCTCCTCCATGTATTTCTGTCTCTCCTATCTTACAAGTTTGCTGAAGACACCTAAAATCAATTCTTGCTTCAACAGGCTCTAGTTCAGAATTATATGTATAAACATCTATCTCTGTATTTTGATATTTGCATAGTTCTGGTTCTGCATCTTCATAAACAGTTGCGTCTAAACTCTCTCTTGGAAGATTTTTATCTATAACAACTGAAAAAGGAAACTGAAATAATTCTGCTTCATCATAAATCTGAACTAAAACAGGATAATCAATATCATAAACATAGTGATAAGGAACATAACAAAATCCTAGTACTCCTAAACCCTGTTGCAAGCCAACAGGTTCTGCAATTAACACATCACCTGTATCATAAATTTCAATCCTAGTAGGCCAATTCCTATCATATAAAAACCTAACATCTTCTTGTATATTCATATCCTGAACAAAATACCCTTTATTTCCCTCTAATCTAATTGCACCCATATTTGCTTCAAAAGCTTTTTTTAAAGTTTCGTCAATCTCTTGTTTATACCAAACCTTAGGAGCACAAGTCATCTCAACACCATCAACAGGAGCATATAATCTTAAAACATCTTCAGAATATCTTTCTAAAAAAGCCTCTTGCTTTTCTTTATTATAAATATCAATTGCCAGCTTATAGAACCTTCCCAACTTACTATCTACCTCTACTTCATGTTTAGAAACTCTAGCAGAAGACTCTAAACTTGCAAAACTAATAGGTATAGAAAAATCCACACTTATTTTACTATCTTGAATTTTTGTACTAACACTTGCCTCTCCTTTTTCAATAATCATATTTTTTTCATAATCTCCAAACCCACAATCTTCTATTTTATCTACTAAATACTCATTAAACTGCTCTTGTATTAAAGATTTACTAGGAACCTGTTCTTTTATTAGATTATTTCCAGATAGATAATACCAATATGGAACTCCTTGTCCAAAAAAATCTAATTGAGATGAATAAGGCTTATATGCACTTCCTGGCTCAAACTCAGGAAGAAACAAATAACCTCCTCTCTCCCCTGCTAACATTGAAGCAGCCTCTACCTCTTCTTCAACACAAGAAATATAATAATTATAAGCAGGCTGAAACTCTTCAGGAACAGAAGAAACAGAAATCCTATCTATTAAAACAAAATAACCTATAATAGCTACAACAATAACAACTGCTATAATTACAAATATAGTAACCTGTCCCCTTTTATTCATCAAAACTAAAAGAAAATAGCGTATATAAATTTAATTAAACTAAATAAAAAAATTAAAAAAATAAAAATTAAGGATTTGCTGCCCTAACATTATTTACAGCGCCAACTATCAAGAAAATTCCTGAAATACCTATTATCCAAGACTCAATATCCATTAAAAATAAAGGAGCATCTATAAAACTAGTCCCTAGATTTAATAAATAAAGTCCTAGGATTCCTGAAATAACTGCTAACACCCATGCGATTTTTCCCATTTTTTACCTCCTTTGTTTATCTAATTAAATAAAGAGTTTATATAAATATTACTAAAATTTATTAATTATAAAAACTAGGAAAAATCAAGGTCCTGTAGTCTAGTGGCAGAACATGTCCTTGACGATGTAAGGAACCAAGGTTCCTTAACAATCAACCTCCTTTTTCGGGGTGCATCAAGATGGACAAGGCCCAAGTTCGATTCTTGGCAGGACCATAAAGACAACATTTAAAAACATACTTTTAATCATTTTTTTATGAAACTTCCAAAAACAACTAAAAGATACTGTCCTAGTTGTAAAAAGCATACAGAACACAAAATTACTAATGTTACCTCTGGTCATAAAAGATCCTCTCTTAAAAGAGGAGGAAAAGTAAGAATTAGGAAAAGAGGCGGTTGGAGAGGCATAGGAAATAAAGGAAAATACTCAAGAACAACAAATCCAAAACTTAAATCAAAATCAACTAAAAAAACAAATCTAATGTATACCTGTAAAGAATGTAAGAAAAGCCACTATCAAAAAAAAGGCAAAAGAGCAGGTAAAATAATGATAGGACAAAAATGAAACCAAAACAAGGAAGAAAAAAATTTCATGAAGTAGAAATTCCATTAATGAATGATATATGCCATTTAATTGGAAGGGCAAAAGAAGAAATAGTTGGAAAAACAATAAAACTAGATTTATCTAGAAAACTAAGAGGAAAATCTGTTGAACTAAAACTTAGAACAGAAAAACAAGGAGAAAAAGTTATTGCAGTTCCAATAAGTATGAGAATTCTTCCTTTTTACATAAGAAGAATCATGAGGAAAAGAACAAGTTATGTTGAAGATTCATTTTCTTTAGATTGTAAAGATGCGACTCTAAAAATAAAACCTCTTTTAATAACAAGAAAAAAAGTTTCAAGAATAGTTAAAAAAACTCTAAGAGAAAAAGCAAAAGGAGAAATAAAAGAATATCTTGAAAAAGAAAAAATTGAAAACATATTTGAAGATTTAATGTCAGGAAAGTTTCAAAAAACAATTTCCTTAAGACTTAAAAAAATATATCCCTTATTATTTTTTGATTTAAGAATTTTTGAAGCTAAAAGAACAAAAACTGAGAAAAAAGTTGAAGAAAAAGTAGAAAAAGAAAAGAAAAAACCAATTAAGAAAAAAGAAACTAAGGCAAAAGAAAAGCCGAAAAAAGCAGTAAAAAAAGCAACAAAAACAACAAAATAAGATTTATAAATCAAAATCTATTACTTCTAACATGCCTCTGTAGCTCAGTGTTTAGAGCATCGGTTTTGTAAACCGGGGGTCGGGGGTTAGAATCCCTCCAGAGGCTTAACCAAAATGTCAAAAGGCGCAATTATATCAGGAATAATTCTAATCTTACTTAGCTTATGGTTTGGGCATTTTCTAATAAGTGCTGGAGATGCTCCTGGATTTGTATTTATCTATCCTTTAGTAGGGATAGGCCTAGGTATTGGACTAATTATCTTAAATAAAGAAGAAAGTAAGATAGAAAAAAGAAAAGATTTAAATTCTAAAAAAACAAAATAAAAACATGGCAGAGATAATAACTACAACAACTTCTGAAATTCCTGGAGTAAAAGTTGTTAAAATTCTAGGAGTTGTAAAAGGAAATACAATAAGAGCAAGACATATTGGAAGAGATATTGCAGCAGGATTTAAAAATATTATAGGCGGAGAGATAAAATCTTATACAGAAATGATTTCTCAAGCAAGAGAAGAAGCGTTTAATAGAATGGTCAATGAAGCTTTTGAAATGAAAGCAGATGCAATAATTAATATAAGATTTGTAACCTCAATGGTGATGCAAGGCGCAAGTGAAATTCTTGTATACGGAACAGCTGTAAAACTTAAATAATCACTCTTCTGCTTTTTCTGCTTTATTATCTTCTAAAAGAATTTCTGCAACTTCTTTTTGTAAATTAGCAAGATCTCCTTTTTTAAAAGGCCCTTGTTTTTCTCCTTTTAAATCTAAGAACTCAGGAATATCTTCATTAAAAACAACCATATAATGTCCATTTTCTTGTTTTTTTTCAGAGTTCATCATCTCATTAAGGTTTTTTTCACTCTCACTTAGACTAGAAACAAGCCTATCAAAAAGTTTTTTTTCAAAATCAAGCATATTTTCAAAATCTTTTTTACTTATTCCTGTTTCTGCAGCTACAAAAGAAAGACTAAGTATTTTTTTCTTTCTCCTTAACACTAACTCTTTAAAAATACTAATTGCATTTTCAAGCTGTTTTTTAGTTTTTATTAAATTATCTGAAAATAAGTCATTTTCTTTTTCAGAAAGTTGCTTTTTCTCTTTAAAATAAGAATTAATTTCAGAAATAAAATTTGCTGGAAGTTTCTGTAACTGCTCAGAATATCTCTCTTTTCTCAAAGACTCATAAATATCATTATATGTTATCATCTAAGAAAATATGAATCTGTCTTTAAAATCATTGTTATATTAGAATAATTATGATTTACTTAAAACCTATCTTTTTCATAAACTGCTTTCCATAAATCTTGCCTAAACTTCCCTTTCTAGACTCTTTTTCACTATATTTTTCAGTTTCATCTTTTCCATCACCATATAATAATAAAGGAACAGGGTCTGCTGAGTGTGACTTTAATTTACAAGGAGTTGAGTGATCTGCAGTAACTGCAATCTTAAACTTACTTCTCTTAAGTTTTTTCTTTAAAAAAGAAAAAAACTTTTTATCTATTAACTCAATCATATCTTTCTTTATATGTGGTTTATTATCATGTCCTGGAAGATCTGTTTCTTTAAAATGAATATAAAAATAATTATACTTATCCCAATTTTTTTTCAGAGTTTTTATAGAAAACTTAATATGTTTATTTAATCCATCATATAAGTTTCTATAAACATCAAAATTCTTTAAAGGAGGATATTCCATTGAAAAAACATCCATCTTACAATTTTTTGCAATTCCTCTTTCAAGAGGCATATTAACAATACATGCCCATTTCCTCAATTTACATAGTTTAGGAAGTTCAATTCCTGCATCTCTTGCTATAACAATATTCGCTGGCATAAGTCCTTTTTTCCTTCTTTCTTTATTTACAGGATGATTAACTAAAACCTTATAACTCTCTTCTGTAAAATCATTTAAAACCCTGGCACTATATTCTGTATTTTCATCGTCATCTAAAGCCTTAGAAAACTGGAACTTATCTTTTGCCTGATATTTTCCTTTAATTGTATAAGCAGAATCTGTATTAGTTATATTATCTGAAAAACCGCCTCTAAAAACCAAAACTCCTCTATGCTGAACAGTTGGTTTAAAAATAAATTTACAAGGCAAGATTATTTTATTTAATGCCTTGCTTAAAATCTCTGCCTCTTTTGTAGATAAATTTCTTCCAGCTCTTCTATCAATTATTTTGCCATCTTTTATATCTGTTATAGTTGCAAAATTAGTTCTAAAAGCTAGATCTCCTCTAGATAGTTTTATTCCTGAACCTAAAGCTTCAAACTGCCCTCTTGCAGAATCAAAAGGATTATTTCCAAGAAGAGAAACAATAGCAGTATCTGATTCAGGTGCAATTTTTTCATTAATAGGATAAACATATCCTTGTTTTCCCTCTCTAGCTAGATAATCCAAATTCTCAGTTTCAGCAGCTTCTAAAGGAGTTTGACCTTTTAGCTGCCTGCAAGCTCTATCTCCCATTCCATCAATAATAACAAATATTCCTTTCATTTTCCCTTTTATTTATCTATAATCAAGAAGTTAAAATTTATAAACATTCCCCAACTCAAGAAATTATGTTTAATTTTTTGAAGAAAAAGCTCAAATCTTGGAAAGAAAAATCCAAGAAAAAAGTTGAAGAAAAAGCAAAAAAGCAAGAGAAAGAAGAGAAAGAAGAAAAGATAGCTGAAGCTAAACAAGAAAAAGTAGAAAAACAAGAGAAAAAAATAGAAGAATCTATAAAAAAAGAAAAACCTGAAAAAGAAGCTAAAAAACAAGAAATAAAAGAGCCTAAACAAGAAAAAAAAGAAGAACCTGAAAAAGAAAAGCAAGAAGGGGAAAAATCATTTTTTCAAAAAATTAAATCCTCTTTTTCATATAAACTCCAAGAAGAAGATTTTGAGGATATTTTTGAAAATTTAGAAGAAATTCTTTTAGAAAATAACACTGCACTAGAAACAATTGATGAAATTAAAAAAAATCTAAAACAAGAACTAGAAGGAAAAGAAATTAAGCAAAAAGAAATTGAAAAAGAAATTCAAGAGGCACTGAAACAATCAATAGAGAAAATACTAATTGAACCTTTTGATTTAGTTGAAAAAGCAAAAACAGAAAAACCATTTGTAATTCTTTTTTTAGGAATAAATGGAAGTGGAAAAACAACTACAATTGCTAAAATCTCTAATCTCTTACAAAAAAATAATCTAAAAACAGTCCTAGCAGCTGCAGACACATTTAGAGCTGCCTCAATTGAACAGCTATCAAAACACGCAGAAAAATTAAAAACAGAGATTATAAAACAACACTATGGTGCAGATCCAACAGCAGTTGCATTTGATGCAATTAAACATGCTAAAGCAAAAAATGCAGATGTTGTTTTAATTGACACTGCAGGAAGAATGCACACAAAAGAAAATCTAATAAGAGAGCTAGAAAAAATTGTGAGAGTAACTAAACCAAACCTAAAAGTTTTTGTTGCTGAATCTATAACAGGAAATGATGCAACAGAACAAGCTAAAATATTTAATGATGCAATAGGAATTGACACAGTAATTTTAACTAAAGCAGATATAGATGAAAAAGGTGGAAATGCTATATCTATCTCGCAAATAACAGAAAAACCAATTCTCTTCCTCGGCACAGGACAAGAATACAAAGATTTAACAAAATTCAATAAACAAGAATTCTTAGAAAAATTAGGATTATGATTCTATTTTATTATACATTACGTTCGCAGAATAGACTACTTCATCATTTCCAACATTACTAACATAAGGGCCGTCTACTCGAATTGCTTCGATATCAAGCTGCAACATAAAAGTAGAAACCTCCACTTCAAGAAGAGAAAGGGTATTTTCATCAGCTTTTTTATTTTCCAATGGACAGGGATGACTTATAAAAAACTTTACTAAAGACATACAATTTATAATTGGATTTTATTTATAAAAATAATTATACTAAATAACATATAACAAAACCTTTAAAACCCATTAACTTACTTCTAATAATAAGAAAATGCTAGAAAATCTTGGAAAAGCCTTGAAGAAAAGTATGGATAAAATAGCTAATGCTATATTCCTAGATAAAGATACAGTTGAAGCAATTATAAAAGACTTGCAAAGAGCACTAATACAAGCAGATATTGATGTAAAAATAGTTAAAGAAATATCAGAAAAACTAAGAAAAACAGCTTATGATGAAAATATAAAAGGTATAGAAAAAAAAGAACAACTAATCAAAGAGCTACATGACTCTTTATTAGAAATTTTAGGTGGGAAAAGCAAAAAATTTCAACCTAAAAAAGGACAAAAAATAATGCTTCTAGGCCTTTATGGAGCAGGAAAAACAACTACAATTGCAAAACTTGCAAACTATTATGCAAAAAGAGGATTTAAAACATGCATGCTAGGATTAGATGTGCACCGTCCTGCAGCTCCAGAACAACTAGAACAACTAGCAAAACAAAATAAATTAACTGTGTTCATAGATAAAAAAGAAAAAAACCCTGAAAAAATCTATAAAAAATTTGAAAAAGACTTGAAAAAATATGACTTTGTTTTTATAGACACTGCAGGAAGAGATGCTCTAGACAAAGCACTAATAAAAGAAATCAAATCTTTAGATAAACTAATTAATCCTGATTATAAAATATTTGTAATACAAGCAGATATTGGACAGGCAGCTGAAAAACAAGCAGAAGAATTTTCAAAAATAGGAGTTAATGGAGTTATAATCACAAGAATGGATTCTTCTGCTAAAGGTGGAGGCGCTCTAACAGCATGTTATAAAACTAAATCACCAGTATTTTATATAACAACAGGAGAAAAAATACATGATATTGAAGAATTTAATTCAGAATCTTTTATATCAAGAATCCTAGGTCTTGGAGATTTAAAAGGACTTTTAGAAAAAATAGAAACAGCAGTAGATAAAAAATCAGCAGAAAAAGCTAAAAAAGCTCTAGAAGAAGGAAGATTTACTCTTGATGATTTTAAAGAACAAATTAAACAAATGGGAAACCTAGGTGCTTTAGGAAACATAGCTGGAATGCTTGGAATAAAAAAAGTTCCTGATAAAATGCTTAATACTCAAGAAGATAAAATAAAAAAATGGGAACACGCTATCAACTCAATGACGCAAGAAGAAAAAGAAAATCCTGAAATACTTGAAAAACAAACATCAAGAATTAAAAGAATCGCCCAAGGTTCAGGAACAAATACATCAGATATAAGACAACTAATAAAACAATTTAAGATGTTAAAAGAAATAGCTTCTGGCTCAGGAGACCTAGCAAACATAGATCCAAGCAAAGGCCTAAATCAAAAACAAATGATGAAACTCGCAAAGAAATTCGGGAAAAAACTTAGACTCTAATTCCAGGAAAACTAGAAAGCATTTCTTTAAATTCTTTAGCATATTTTCTCAGTTGTTCTTTATCTCCTGCTTTTCTTGGTGTTAAAGCAGTAAGTTTTTCTCCAGAAAAAGCATTTAATGGAAGTGGCCAACTCTCATAAACTAAATAAAAATCATGATAATCTGTTGTTCTATCTCTAAACATAAACCTTCCAATACCATTAGTGTGTGGAACAACTTCTAAAATATCTTCTTCCACTAACTTAGACAATGCTCTCTTTAAAGATTTTTTACCTTTCTCAATAAAGACTACCTGAAAAGCATAAGCACTATCTCTAATAACCATATTTAAATAATATGAAGTAAACTTTTAAATATCTATATACTAAAAAGAATATAATGAAATCTAAAATAATACAACAAGGAGCAGAAGCTATCATCAAACTAGAAAACAATAAGATAATAAAAGATAGGATAGCAAAAGGATATCGTTTAAAAATACTAGATAAAAAACTAAGAAAACAAAGGACAAAGAGAGAGGCAAAAATTCTTGATAAACTAAAATCTCTATTACCAGTTCCAAAACTTATAAAACAAGAAGAGAATATTCTTGAAATTGAATTTATCAAAGGAAAAAAATTATCTGAAAATCTTGATAAAGAAAAAAACAAACAAGAAATCATAAAGCAAGCAGGAAAACAAACAGCAACAATGCACGATAATGATATAATTCATGGAGACCTTACTACTTCTAATATGATATTACAAGAAAAAACAAATAAGTTATTTTTCATTGACTTTGGTCTTTCTTTTGTTTCTCAAAGAATAGAAGATAAAGCTGTTGATTTACATTTAATTAAACAAGCACTAGAAGCAAAACACTATAAATTCTACAAATCTCTCTTCTCAGCTTTTCTAAAAGGGTATAAAAAATCGAAAAACTATGAAAAAACACTAAAACAACTAGAAAAAGTAGAATCTAGAGGAAGATATAAACACTAAAACAAATCATTAAGTTGAGCTCTTTCTTCTAAAATCATTATAGCATTTGGAGAAGAAAAAACTTTTTTCTCTAAATCAGTTGGAGGGTAATCATGAACTAAAATTGTTTCTTTTTTTCTTTTCCCATCTTCAGATAAAAACTCTGCAACAACATACCAATCACTACCTTTATAAAAACTATGAACTCTAATACCTATCTGACCATAATACTCACTATCAAGATCTTTAATTAAAACAAATCTTTTATCATAGACTTCATCAAAAGAAAGCTGAGTTAATTTAGCAATTTTTTCATAAGCTTTTTCCCAATCTTTTGTAGTATTTCTTATAGGCATAAAATAAAAAAACAAACCCTACTTTTAAACAAATCTATATTAGAGTATATATCAAAACCCTTTTAAATCAAATAATTCTTATCTTTCCATAGCCCCATCGTCCAGTGGTCAAGGATACAAGCCTTTGGTCAAAATTCAAGAGAATTTTCTCTGGAGGAAAGCTTGAGACCCAGGTTCGAATCCTGGTGGGGCTAGTATCGAACCTGGAAGGTTTGAATCACTTCAATCTCGTAAGAGTTGAAGGATCCGAGAACTTGTTCTCGTGAGCTGGTGGGGCTAGTATCGAACCTGGAAGGTTTGAATCACTTCACTATTACATTAAATTTAAAAACACAAAACAATAAGATATAAACATGGCAAAAGCAAAAGCAACAAAAACAAAAAAAGTCAAAGAAAACAGAAAAGAGAAAACAGACCTTGACTATTTGAAAGAAAAAATAGAAAAAATAAAAGAACATAAAAAGAAACATATCCACGATTATAAAACAATAAGACAGTTACTAGTTCTTGAAGCACGGCTAAAAAAACTTAAAAAGAAAAAGGTGAAAGATGCTTCAGAAAATAAGTGATTTAGCAGAAGATTTTTTAAATAATTCAAAAAATAAAAAAGTTAGAGTAATCTCTCATTTTGATACAGATGGAATAACTTCAGCAGTAATACTTTCAAAAACACTTTCTCGTTTAAACATCCCCTTCACTATAAGGATTTTAAAAAACTTAGAAACAGAGTTTATAGAAGAACTTAAAAAAGAGCTTGATAATGAAATAGTTATTTTCTCAGACCTAGCTTCAGGGCATCTAGAAGAGTTAAAAGAAATAGAAAATGTTTATATCTTAGATCATCACCAAATAAATAAAGAAGTTCCTGAAAATATAAAAATAATAAATCCACAAATTTTTGATAAAGAAGAAATTTCAGCAGCAGGACTTTGTTATTTGTTCTCAAAAGCAATAAGTAAAAATAATGTAGATCTAGCTAATCTTGCAATAATTGGAATGGTTGGAGATATGTTAGAAAAAAATTTAGGAAAATTAAACAATGAAATTTTAAATGATTCAGAAGAAGTAATAATAAAAAAAGGTCTTCTCTTATTCGGCGCAACAAGACCTTTAAGCAAAGCCCTAGAATTCTCCTCAAGTATGTTTATCCCAGGAGTTACAGGAAATCATATAGGTGCAGTAAAATTATTAAGAGAACTAAATATCAATAAAAACAAAACAATCTTTGAACTAGAAGAAGAAGAAATATCTAAACTACTAACTGCTATTTTAGTAAGAAAATCAGGAGATAAAAAAGAACTAGACAAGATAATAGGGAATATTTACTTAGTGAAATTCTTTAATAAACTAGAAGACGCTAGAGAGCTCTCTTCTTTAATAAATGCTTGCTCAAGACTTGGAAGAACAGATGTATCTTTGTGTCTATGTCTAGGAAGTAAGAAAGCAAGAAAAAAAGCTGAAAAAATATATGCACAATATAGGCAAGAAATAGTCGCAGGAATGAACTTTGCAAATAATAACAAAAATCAGGGAAAAGGATATGTAATAATAGATGCAGAAGATAATATAAAAGATAGTATGATTGGAACAATAACTTCAATCTTATCATTTTCATCAGTATATGAAGAGGGAACTGTTCTTGTTGGTTTAGCAAATTCAGGTAAGAAAATAAAAATCTCTTCAAGAATATCTGGAAGAAATGGAAGAGATTTATGTGAGATGCTAACAAAAGCAACTAATGAAATAGATGCAGAAGCAGGCGGACATAAACAAGCAGCAGGTTGTTTAATTCCAAAAGACAAAAAAGAAGAATTCTTGAAAAGTCTGAAAAAAGAGCTTGAAATAGAAACAATAAAGATTTAAAAGGCCTATTTCTTAGAATTCTTATGGCACTAGAAGAAGGAGATATTATTTTATGTACAGTTGAAAGAATAGTAGGAACCACAGTATTTGTAACAATACAAGATAATGGCGAAGGAACAATTATAACCTCTGAAATAGCTCCTGGAAGAATTAGAAATCTTAGGTCATATGTCTCTCCAGGAAGAAAAATTGTATGTAAAATACTAAGTATAAAAGGAAATCAAATTCACCTTTCTTTAAGAAGAGTTTCAACAAAAGAGAAAAAACAGGTATTAGAAGAGCATCAAAAAGAGAAAAAATGTCTTGCAACACTAAAAAGTCTTTTTCCAGATAAAGCTAAAAAAATATGTGAAGATATTAAAAAATCATCTTCTCTTATAGACTTTTTTGAAAAAGCTAAAACAACACCTAAAATATTTGAAAAATATCTTGGAAAAGATGAAATAAAAAAACTAGTTAAAATTCTTCAACAAACAAAAGAAAAAGAAAAAGAAATAAAAATTTTATTTTCCTTATCAAGTAAACAAGGAGATGGAATAAAAAAAATAAAATCTATTTTAGATATAAATAAAGAAAATATCAAAATAAACTATATTGCTGCAGGAAAATACTCACTAAAAACAAAGGCAAAAAACTACAAACAAGCAGATAAACAAGCAACTGAAGTCTTAGATGAAATAGAAGAAAAAGCAAAACAAGAAAAAATGCACTTTGAAAAACTAAAAGATAAAAAATGAAGCTGAAAAAATGTCAAAAGTGTAAGAAATATACTCTAAAAAACACTCATTGCAATCAACCAACAATCTCTGCCCATTATAAGTTTGTAAAAGTAAAGTCAATAAAAAACTAAAACAAAGTATTTTGTTTTTCTGAAATCACTACCTCGCCATAAACCCCATCATAACCTGGCTTAACCTTTATTTTTCCTTCTCTATTTAACATAATTAACTCTACTAACTGTTCATAATCGTTTAATTCCCTTACAAGATCTTCCCTAGAAACATCTAATAAAATACTAAACTCATTTCCAAACTTTTCTAATAATCTATTATATATTTTCCAGGTTTTTTGGGTTGCTAAACTAGTTCCAACAACTAAAGAAATTAATTCATGTAAAGGCAATAATACAAAATATTCTTTTGCATTTTCTGGTTTTTCATCTGTGTTTTTTAATTCTTCTACCCTAGTATCTACTCCAATTGTAAGAGCCTGTCCACATTTAGGACAAATTCCATTTATCTTCTTACTCTCTTCAGGAGAACAAGAAAACTCGCAAACTCTATGTCCGTCAAAATGATATTTTCCATAAGCTGGATCCACTTCAATAGTTCCAAAAAAAGAATTTTCCCTAATTTGTTTAATTAAATCATCATAACTTTCAATAGGGTAAAAAATAGTTGCCTCTCTTCCTAAACGCCAAGGCCAGAAACTATGAGAATCAGAAAAACTTACAATTGACTTATCATGCAACTCCTTAACTTTCCAGTTCATTTTAGGGTCAGAAGATAATCCAGTTTCAATTGCATTAATCTTTTTAACTTGCTCGCCAAAAGCCTCTGCTAAAGAATCAAAACCAGTTTTAGATCCAAAAACACCAAACCAAGGAGTCCAAATATGAGCAGGAATCACTTCAATTTTCTCGTCTATATTTTTCATCTCACGAGTAAATTCCTCACAACTTATTTTGAAAATAGGCCTACCATCATAATCTCTTCTTCCTTTTGTATCTAAATAAGCATTAATCTTATCTACAACTTCTAAAGAAGGAATAAGTAAAACTAAATGAACTCTTCTACCTCTTCCTTGAGTATACATTAAACTTACCTCTCCTGTAAGAACAAAAGGAAAATCCTGAAAATAATACAATCCCTCTTTCTCAACAAGATTTTCTTTAATTTCTTCTAACCAAGTAGGATGGGTAAAATCTCCTGTTCCTAATAAAGAAACTCCCTTTATCTTAGCATACTCTACAAGTTTAGGAATTGTAATATTTTTACTACAAGCCCTACTAAATCTAGAATGAATATGTAAATCCGCAATAACCTTATCTTTTAATTCCATAAATTTTCAAAAACAATAAGCTTTAAATATCTAATTATAAAAAAACATATATGATTCAACAATGTTTAATAATAATAAAGCCAGATGGTTTAGTAAAAAGTCTAACTGGAAATATAATAACAGTTCTTTCAGAAACAAAACTAAAAATAGTTGGAGCTAAAATAGTTAAAGTAACTAAAGAATTTGCAGAAAAACACTATCATGAACTTCTCCCAAGTCTAGTTCAAAAACATGGTGAAGAAAAAGGGAAAACAATATATGAAAATGTTTTAGATTATATTCAAGGAAAATTTCATACAAATAGAGTTATGGTTCTTGTTTATCATGGTGAAGATGCAATAAATAAAGTAAGACAATTAGCAGGAGAAACAAATCCAGAAAAAGCACCGCCTATCTCAATTAGAGGAAAATACGGGAGACTAAACTCCCAAACCCAAGTAATGGAAAATGTTATGCATGCTTCTGATTCAGAAGAAAATGCAGAAAAAGAAATAAAACTATGGTTCTCTCCAAGTGAACTAGCTGAAACAATCTATCCCACAGAAACAAAAACACAAGAATCAGAAATAACTATTTGGAAATAATTATCTTATTTTTCTTTCTTGTAAATCTTTTAAAATACTTCTACTTGCTCTATCTGTATTCACTAAATTACCTTTTTTAAGAAAGCCTCTTTTTCTTCCAACACTTTCAATTAAAACTTCAGAATCTTCTGCATCTATATTATAATATTTTTTGAAAAGTTCAGGATATTTTTGAAATAATTCATTAACAAGTATTTCCGGATCTCTTACTTTATCCCATTTTCTCACATTAATTCTAACATGTTTTAATAAATCCTTATTATCAAGACTAGAATCCTCTGTTGATGGAATGACTCCAGGACTATCTATTAGATAAATATCTTTAGAAAGTTTTATTTTCTGTATCCCTTTTGTAAATCCTGACTCATTTGAAACCTTTGAAACCTGTTTTCCTTTTAAGATATTAATAACAGATGACTTTCCTGTATTCGGATATCCTACTACAGCCACAGAAGCTTTTTCTTTTAATTTTTTTGCTTCTATCTTAATTCTATCTCTCAAATCTCCAACACCTCTTCTTGTCTTACAAGAAATAAGAACAAATGGAAAAATACTATTATCTTCTAATTCTCTAGTTAAATCTTTTTTATCTACTAAATCTACTTTATTTAAAACAAAAATAAGTTTTTTATCTTTAGCTAGTTTTTCTAATTCACTATTTCTTGTTTGTCTCCAAAAACTAGCATCTAATATCTCAAGAATAATATTTGAATCAGAAATAAGCTCTCTTAAAACTTCAGGAAACTCCTTTTTATGTTTATTATGACTATCTAATTTTTTAGTTTTTCTACTTGAAAAAGAATATCTTACTCTCATCTTCTTCTCTTATCATTTCTTCTACTGGATCTTCTTCCTCTATCCCTAGAACTTCTACTTCTTCCGTCACTTCTTCCTCTAGAATCTCTTCTTCCATCGCTTCTGCTTCTTCCATCGCTTCTGCCTCTTGAATCTCTTCTATCATTTCTCCTAAAATTGCTTCTTCCTCTTGAATCTCTGTTTCTTCCGTCACTTCTGCCTCTAGAATCACTTCTACCTCTGCCTCTTGAATCTCTTCTATCGTTTCTCCTAAAATTGCTTCTTCCTCTTCCGTCACTTCTTCCTCTTCCTCCAAAATCTCTTCTTGGTCCAGACATTTTAATAAAAACTTTTTCAAATTTAGGTAATTCTTCTCTTTTAATATCTAAAGACTCATCTTCTTCTACTCTTCTAAAATTATCATAATCTCTATTTGCTAAAATAGTAATTGCTTTTCCTTTTTTTCCAGCTCTTGCAGTTCTTCCAACTCTATGTATATATTCTTTACTTGTTTTTGGACAATCATAATTATACACATGGCTAACTTGTTTAATATCTAAACCTCTTGCAGCAACATCAGTACAAACTAAAATAAATTTTTCACTTTTATGAAAATGTTCTAAAATCTGGTTTCTTTTTCTCTGACTTAAATCTCCATGTAGTGCTAAAGCATCAAAACCTTTTATTTTTAAATTCTTAGCAATAAAATCAACATTTCTTTTAGTATTACAAAAAACCATGACTAATTTAGATTTTTCTTTTGTTAAAAGATGTACAAGAAGGGAAAATTTTTCATTTGGGAAAACATCATAAAAAACATTTTCAAGTTTTGTCGCATCAACATAACTCTCAACACTCACTTCAACAGGTTTGTTCATATATTTTTTAGCAATATGAGTTATATCTGGAGAAATAGTAGCAGAAAATAAAAAAGATTGTCTATCCTTAGGGCATTCATTAATTATATCTGAAACATCTTCTATAAACCCCATATCAAGCATTCTGTCAGCTTCATCTAAAACAAGATATTTAACCTTTGATAGATTAATTGTTTTCCTAGATAAATGATCTAAAAGCCTTCCAGGGGTTCCAACAACAACATCTGCTTTTTCTAAAGCCTCTATTTGAGGCAATATAGCAACTCCCCCATAAATAGAAACAACTCTTAAGGGCTTAAATTTAGAAAATCCTCTAAATGCTCGTGAAACCTGCTCTGTTAGCTCTCTTGTAGGTGTAAGAATTAAAGTCTGAATTCCTTTTCCTGGCTCTATTTTCTCAATAATACTTGCACTAAAAGCTAGGGTCTTCCCACTTCCAGTTGCACTTCCTCCGATTACATCTTTTCCAGCTAAAGCTAAAGGAATCACTTTTTCTTGAATCTCACTTGGGAGACTAAAGTTAATTTCTTCAAGAACTTTTAATAAGTCTGAACTTAATCCTAATTCTTTGAAACTTTTCATATTCTCAAAAATACTAGAGAATTAGTGCTTTTAAACCTATATCTTAAAGATTAATAACTATTTTTCCAATCTTTTTTTTAATTTTTTCGTCTCTTCAAATGCTTTTTTATCTTGTTTTTTTGCAAGAAAGGCTATTAATAAATATATTCCAAAATAAATTATCCAACCAAGATAAAGAGCCAGATGCTTTAATTGTAAATAATCTTTATAAATCCCTAAGAAAAAGAAGACACTAGTAATTAAGAATACAATGGCCATAACTACATGCACCTCTTTTCGAATAATCATAAAATAGATAAGAAATCTATATTTTTAAATGTTTTTTATTCTTTTTCCTCATCTCTTAGCCCAGAATTACCTATAAAAAAAATAGTTTCATTATCTGGTAGATTAGGAGAATCAATTAATTTAGCAACTCTTGAATTTTTTTTACCTCTTCTTAAATAAATTCTATAAGTTGATGCATGTCCTACAATATTTCCACCAACAGGAGTTGTAGGATCTCCAAACATCATTGCAGGATTTGCCATTACCTGATTAGTGACATAAACTGCAATATTATGTTGCTCTGCAAGTTTCATTAAATTATGAATATATCTATTTAGCTTCTGTTGCCTATCTGCTAGCTGCCCTCTTCCTGCATATTCAGCTCTAAAATGGGCTGTAAGAGAATCAATAATAAGAAGTCTTATTGGCTCTCCATCTTTTATCATCTCTGTTATTTTATCTAAAAGAAGAATCTGATGATCAGAATTAAAAGCACGAGCAACAAAAATATTTTTTAAAACTTTTTCAGGATTAGCTCCTATTGACTCTGTTATTTGTTTTATTCTAGCTGGACGAAATGTTCCTTCTGTATCTATCCAAACAGCCTTTCCATTTGCACCTCCTTTTTCCTTAGGAAGTTGAACATTTACAGCTAAAACCAAGCCTAATTGTGTTTTTCCACTACCATAAGCGCCAAATGCTTCTGTAATTGCTTTAGTCTCTATCCCTTTTCCGCCTAAAAGATTATCTACATTTTCACTACCAGAGGTAATGTTCTCTATTTTTTCTCTGTTTTTTGAATATTCTAACCCATCTGAAAAACCAAGATCCATCATCTTTCTTGCCGCTTGTATAGCTTTTCTTGCAACAGCCTCACCTATTCCAGCCATTTCAGAAAGAGAAGCAGGTGCTAAAACAGCAAGACCCATTAAATCATATATTCCTGCATCTTCTAGTTTAGAAGCAATTCCAGGGCCTATTCCAGGCAAATCAGTAAGTTTCTTTTCCTCTTTTTTTTCTGCCATTTTATAAAAAACCCTAAATATTTTATAAAGATTATCTTATTTCAATACTACATAACTAAGAATATAAGAACAAAAACATCAATAACAACAAAAAATACAAGAATACTTGTCTCTACTCTTCCACCAGTTCTAACTCTCCAGCTGCTTTTTTTTGGCCAAGGCCAAAAAGGTTTTATTCCTTCTACTGTAAAACTATCTGCAAATAAATGTAAGGCATAAGCAAGGAAAAAAGGAAATGCTGCAATAGGCCAAAATAAAGATAATAATAAACTAGCAAATACACAAAAACTAAAACTATGTAAAATTCCCCTATGTTTTGTAAAAAACTGTAAAAACCTAAAAACTTTTTCTTTTCCAAGAGTAGAAAACATATTATCTACATCTGGGATAAATGTTGCAGCAAGAGCAATTATTACAAAAGGAATCTTAACACTAACATGTGGGATAAATAGTAAAATAGCAAGTATTGTAATTGCAAGATGTGTTCTTATTAACATTTTAGTTAAAAATTTTAGATTTTTTTCTAGAAATAATATAAAAAGTAATTATTATTGCAAGAGCAATTATAATGCTAATATATTTTCCAAGAAATTTCCCCTTATATTTTAATCCAAAAATCTTATCATCTTGTTTTTCACCAATTGCAAAATAACTAAATCCTTCTAACTCAACATCATAATAATCATACTCTTCTGTAGATGCCTTGTACTCTGTATTTAATTCATTCCAATCAGAATCAATAAATTTAAACACAGCAACATCTTCTTTATCTAATCCTTCTTGCTCTCTCCAAGAAATAGGTATCTTAACTTTTATAACTGCTTTTTTCAAATTATCCAAATTTTCAGTATCAATTTTCAAATAATTGTAAACTTTCCCTCCTTTTGCTGAAACAGCAGAAGGATTAGAATCATATGTAGTAACACTTACTTTAACATCTTCTGAATCTTCTGAAACTTCTATTGAAATCTCTTCTATTCCAGACTCTTCTTCAAAATCCTTTATCACAGCAGGCTTATCTTTTTCTACTTTAGAAAGAATCATTGTTTTCTCTGCAACAATACTCGCAGGAACATTTCCAGAAGCCCCAGTTGTATCGCCCCCTGTATCTGTTGTTGTAGTAAGTGTGGTTCTAGCTGCTAAAGGAAGATAATCAAAATTATAGGTTCCAGAAAAATTATAACTAGAATCGCAAATATAATCTCCATCAGAATCAGTACAAGTGTCAGAATAACCTGTTCCAGAAGTATTTGTCCAAAAATTACCTCCAAGATAACTTCTCCCAATAATATTTGTTCCAGCTGTTTTTGAAATATTATAATAATTAACAGGATCATCTAAATAAACATAACCAGAGCCATTTGCAGAAATATTAATTATATTATTATAAACTGAAAATTCTGAACCTCCAACATTTATAATAGCAAATCCTGTTGGCTCTTCAATTCTTATTGTATTATTAAAAATAGTTGAGTTTCCTTCAGATTCAAAAGCAAAAGCATAGCCTGTAGCACCATAAGAAATAAGTGAATTATGAATAACAGTATTATTTTCTCCTGAATTTAGGTAAATATTTCCAGAAATATCTCCAGAAGATAAAATTTCATTATTAGTTAAAGTATTATTATGTGTGGTTTCTAAATAAACAGGATAAGTCATACTCCCTGTTGCTGAAAAAAAACTATTTTGAATAGTATTATAATCACTATAATCTTCCATCTTCAAAGCATATTCAGGAGTTGAAAAATTACAACTATCAATTGTAGAATTCTGCATATAATAACTATAAAAACCTCCTCCAGTGATATTAACTCCGCTAAAAGTTAAATTATTAGAATAAAAAACAAAAATATTGCTCGCCTCAACATTTTCTAGAGTATCAGAATCATTAAAAAAATAATAATAAATATATTTTCCATTTGCTATATTATTTAGAAGAGTATTATTAAATTCCTGGATATTGTTTCCAGTAACAAAGGCAGGATAACTAGATGTTGCATTTATTGTATTATTTCTAATCATATTATCAAAACTATTTTCTATACTAATTCCATAACCTCCTGAGCCAAAAGTTGTAACTGTATTATTAATTACATCTGATGTGTTTGTACTACTAATTAAAGCAATACCATAAGTATCAGCTGCAAAAGCATAAGCAAAATTTCCTTTTACAGACATATTATAACCCCCATCTATCTCAATTGCAGAATTAGCTATTGAACTAACATTATTATAAAGTATTTTATTATGATAAGATCTAGATTGTATCATCATCCCCCTACCACTAGAAGTATTAATTATATTTCCCTCTATTCTTGTATAATTAACATTATTATCAAACTTAAATCCATCTCCCAGTCCAGCTGAAAAATTAATATTATTAAAATTAATATAATTATGTAAACTTTTAGACATAAATATAGCGGCATGATCAGAACTAGAAGTAAAATAATTTGAACTTATATTTGCAGCAATACCAGAACCATAAAAAACACCATAATTCGCTGAAATCTCAAAACTATTATTAAAAATAGTTCCATTTTCTGCTCCACTAAAATAAACAGCTGCATTTGTCTGTCCTGATGTTTGATTAATTCTGCAATTTTTAATTGTAATATTTCGATAACCTCCAGAATTATCTATTCCATACTGATTATTAGTTCCTCCACCATAAACAATCCAGTTACCTTGACAATCTAAAGTAAGGTTTTCTTGTAAAATCTTAAAACAACCTCCAGTTGTATTTGTTGCAAGTCCTGTAAGAGTATAAACAGTTGACTGAGTTAAGCCAGAACAATTAGCAACATTTGTAGCAGAAACAATACTAAATAAAAAAATCAGACTTAAAAAACTAACAAGTATAATTCCAAATACCTCTTTTTTCATATTTTATCTAAGAAAAATAGATATTTAAGTCTTACTCTTAATTAGATTTATTTTCTAATCCTTCAATCAATTTATCTATATCTACTTCTTGTAGATCATATACAAACATCTCTAAATTATTAAAAAACTTATTCTCTCTTACCTGTCCTGAAAAATGCATCTCTTTTCCAAGTAATTCATTTCTTTTTTCTAAAAATTTTTCTGTGTTTTCTAGCTCTTCTTGTTGAATTATCTTCTCTATCTGATCTGAAAACATAACTGTTCTTAGTGTTTCACTTCCATCATCAATTACAAAATTCAATAAAGCTCTTTTTACAGGAATAACTTTTCCGTGTTTCTCGCACTCTTCTCCTGTAACTCTCTTCCCACATTCAGGACAAACCTCAAAAAACTTAGGTTCAAAAATTTGAACAATTGTTCCTCTTAACCTTATTTCTTCACCTTTTCCTGTTTCTAAAATTGTTTTCTCTCTAAATAATTTATCAGTTTTAACATCTTGTAAAATCTCATCACTTTTTTTAAAATCTGAAAAACTTCCTAGATGAATTTCATTATTTCTCAAACCAGCATTATTTATTTCAACAACATCTCCTTCTTTTATTTCGTTTTTTTCAATTAAAGAAATATGATTAGTATCCCATAAAACAAGCCTTATATTTCCAGTTTCATCTGCAAGAGTCATACTTCCTACCTTTCCCTCTCTTTTCTCTGTCTTAAACTCCCTAACAGGATTTAACTTAATTATTTTTCCAATTAAACTAATTTTTTTCATACCAGAAACTAGCTCATTAATTTTAACTTTTTGTTTGTCAAAATTTATGCCAAGCTCAGCTGCAATAACCTGGGCAGCACCCTCTCTAGAAATCAGTCCAGAAAGCTTTGCTCTCTTAGCTTCAACTCTCCTCTCAATTTCCTCTCTATCAATACTAGCAGATTCTGCAATTCTATTTAAAATTCTTTCATAACTATCTATCATCTTTTTATCTTGATATAAAATACCGGTTCTTTAAAAGTATTATTATCTATTATAATAACAATTAAACTTATAAAGCCAAAAAAGCAGAATATAACATGGCACTTGCAATAATTCAAATTAAGATTCTTCCAGAAGGAACAGAAACAAATATAGAAGAAATCTCTTCTAATCTAACTAAAAAATGTGATGAAATTTCTGCTATTCTTAATAAAACAGAAACTCAAGAAATAGCTTTTGGGTTAAAAGCCTTAGTAGCTACAATTGGATGGCCAGAAGAAAAAAGCCAAGATGAACTAGAACAAGCTGTAAAATCTATTAAAGGTGTTTCTAATATAGAAATATTAGACTATAGAAGGGCAGTAGGATAACCTTAAGGCCCTCTCATAGCTATAACTGCTCCTATAACTGCAACAGCTCCGCCAATTGGAATTAAAAAATAATCTCCTAAAAACTTTATTGCATCTACATAACTACTTAAAAAACCTGCTAAAACCGCTAAACCTCCAACTAAAGATATAAAAGCTCCAAATTTACTCATTTTTACCTCCTTTTAATTTAAGCATCATTTTCTCCTGAAAGCATTCCAATAAGTAAAAATCTAACTCCTAAAGCTGCTAAAAGCCATGGCAAAATAAAAACAGGAATTATTGTCCATGGAATAATTGAAAATCCTGATAATACACTTAAACCTCCAACAATAAAACAAGCAATCCCTATAAATTTATTAAATCTAATAAAACCCATTGCTGCAATAACAATTCCAAAAAATAGAGAAGTGTTTAAAATCTCAATTGGAAGTTCTGAAACATAAGGAATAGATATTTCAAAATAATTTAAAATAAAAACACCTGAAGCTAAAATAGCTATCACCCCTAAAAAAACTAAAAGTTTATTCATAAAAAAGATAATAAACCAACATTTAAAAATATTTGGCTCTTTCATATTTCATGGATAAAAAAGAAGCAGAACAAATTAAAAAAGAACTTCTTAAACAACTTGAAAAATCTCCAAATCAAAATAAAGAACAAATTGCAGAGTCAATTAAATCAATGTCAGAATCTCAGCTAGAAGATTTCTTAAAACAAAATAATATCCAATATAAAACAACAGAAAAAGGAAAGCCAGTACAACAAGAATGTGTTTTTTGTTCAATTCTAAAAGGAAAAATACCTGCATATATAATTGATGAAAACGCTAAATCTCTAGCAATATTAGAAATCAATCCTCTCTCAAAAGGCCACACAATAGTAATCTCAAAAAAACACAATAAACTTTATTCTTCTTCTCTTTCTCTAGCAAATAAAATTGCTAAAAAAATAAAAAGCAAGTTAAAAGCAGATGAAGTTAAAATAGAATCTGGAAATATTCTCGGACATGAAATTGTAAATGTTATTCCTATGTATAAAGGAAGAAAACTTAAAGCAGAAAAAGCATCTGAGAAAGATCTAATTCTTTTACAAGATAAGCTAAAAAAACAACAAAGAAAACCAAGGAAAAAAACAACAAAGAAAAAAACAAAAAAACTAGGACTTCCTCAAGCTCCAGTCAGAATACCTTGACTAACTAGTTTATAAACAACTAATTAATTCTAAAAAAATGCCACAAATAGGAAATATGTCTAAATGGATATCTGCATTAGACAAAGTAGATAAAACTCTAGCAAGGAGATTAAAAACTCAAAAACTAGAAGATTACGAGAGATTAAAAGCAACAGGCCTTCCTATTTTTGCAGATTTCTCATGCCCATATTTAGAATTCACAAGACAAAACCAAGATTTGTTAGATTTTCTTGAAAAGTATCAAGGGTTTATTATAAGAGCAATTCCTAATAAAAAAGGAAATAGAAAACATAAAATAGGAGTAAAAACCTATGAAGACTGCTTAAGTTTTCTAAAACAAGCAACACAAAGTCCAGACTATACAATACTACTAACAGAACACGAGCCAACTTGCAAATCTGGAATAGTTTTTCTAGATTTAATAACAAGAATAGAAGTAGGTAATATGTCTTTATCAAGTTTAGAACACGGAAAAGGAAAGCCTTTTCAAGGCAGATTCTATCATCCCTCTCCTTCTGAATTCAGAACACTAGGATTCAATACCCAAAATAAAAGGCATAATAAATTAGAAATGCAAAATTTGATGTTAAAAGCTTTAAATGAAATAGCAAGATCTCAACTAGAAAAAGGATATTTAGAATTTGTAGTCACAAAAAAAGGAAAAATAAGATTTTTAGATTACAAAATAAATCCTGCTTATTCTTAAAACAATCCAAACTCAACTAAAGGAGCATAATATACTAATCCAATAACAAATAAAATAAAAGATATTAAAAAAACAGGCACAAAAGGAATTCCTGTTTTTATCTTAACTTTCTTCCCTTTTAAGAGTTTAATATCTTTCTTAGATAAACCATCCCAATTTGCCTTAATAGTCTTTCCTTTAATTTTAACATCTTCAACAAGCCAATCACCCTCAATTAAATCTCTTCCTCTAACCTCTTTAAACATTCCGTGTTCAACTGCTTTTGTATATAAAAATAAAACAGGGAAAATAAAAAGTAGCAAAGACAAAGCTAGGAACAAAACCTCAAAAAATAATCCTAAAATCAAAAAACCTAAACAAGCCACTAAAGAAATATTAATCAATCCTCTGTTTTTTACATAATTCTCTTTAACACTAGAAAAAAATCCTTTTTTAATCATAAAAAAACTATAAACAAAACTATAAACAAAAGCAACTAAAAACAATATTAAAAAGAAAGATAAACTTAGCCTAATATTTTTGATAAAACTAAATGAAAAAGGTATAATCGCTCCTAAAGCCATAAACAATCTCATATCTCCTCCTGCAAAAAATCTTGCATAATAAAGTAAGAGAGAAACTAGAGAAAATACTAATAATCCTAAAAAACCAAAAAAGAAAAATAAAGGCTCACTAAATAAAATTGAGAAAATTGCCCTATATAATAAAGCAAATACAATTAAAGAAAAACTAATCCAATTATAAATTTCTGTTTTCTTAATATCCTCTAAACTCGCAACTACTAACCATACCAAAGCAAGAATAACTAAAAACAAATCCATAAAAACAAGAATAATTCACAATTTATAAATTTGTTTAATCTCTTATTTAATAAAAAATCAATAAAATCTAAAAAATCAATCTTGTTCTACCAAGCGATTATTTTCATAAATTAACAGAATAATTTAATTTTTCACCTTTATACTTCTATATTTTCCACCTTTTTTATAGGGATGTTTTTTCTTATCTTTTTTCTTGTGCTTTTTCTTTTTTCTTTTATCATTAAATGCATAATCAGACATCTTCACACCCCTGACAATCTATCTCACAGTCTAAATCTAATCTTTCATCCTGACAAGTTACAATTTCATCTCCTAACTCTCTTTCTTGACAACAAAAAGAATACTCACTCTCACTCTTACACTTTAAATCACAAATTCTTTTTAAATTATCAATCTCTGCGCCAGAAACATCGTCTATTCCTCTTTTAAACTTCTTAAAACCATCTGTGAGAAGATAAACAATAACAATTAATAATATAATTCCAAGAGCAATTAAAATTAAAGTAGATATCTGTAATTCCATACCTCTTTTATTTTTATTTGAAACAATTTTCATAAAAATTATAAGAAAAAGGATTATTTAAAACTTAAGAATTAAAAATTAAGGACAAGTAAAAGTCATAAGTGTTTTCTTTTCATCGCCTTCTTTATTAACCCTAACATACCAAATAACATCTCCTTTATTTTGATTTTGACACTTACTTTCTAAAGTTGCTTCATCTACTTCTTCTGTTTGTTCTTGTTCACTATAAGGTTCCCAATTTACACATCCAGCATTAGAACAACTACTAATTGCATAAGCAGGTTTATTTTTAGATAACCAATGACATGTTGCATCTTTGATTGTCTCGCCTTCTGCTATTAAATCTCTTTTCTGACTACAATATTTATAAGAAGAGCCAGAAGAACAAGCAATATCACAAGCTTGTTTAACATCATCAACATTATTACTTGGATTTATCCATGGAATTATCTTATCCCATCCCATAACAAAACCAACAATTAATAATACAAGAATTATAACTCCTATAACTATCAGTATAATCGCATTTGTACTCAAACCTTGACCTCTTTTATTCATATTATTATTAATCAAATTCTCTTTTTAAATGTTTTTATTTTTTTGACCTTGATTTCTACTTCAGGAACTTTTGAATCTGTTTTATGAGGAATAAGTAAAGTAGTTGTCCAAACTCTTTTCATTTTTTTAAATACAAGATAGTCTCCTTGAATTTCCAAATCTTTAATAACTCCATAATAACTAGTTCCAAAATCAGTTCTAGAAATAGCTAGAGAAGGATATATTTTTTTTAATTCAACTGTATTATTTACATTAGAAAATTCTAAAGAATTTTGAGCTGCATTCAAAATGCCTATATATCTAAAAATAGATATATCTTTTTCAATTTTGTTTTTATGTGCGCTAAAAGCCAACAAAGCAATTATACAAACTATGAAAGTTCCAATTACTAAAACTGTTATTGGAATATTTCCTTTTTTATTCATTGTAAAGTTCCTCCTGCCTGAACTGGTTGAGGATAATGATTTTTAAATTTATCCATATAATTTTCACTCTTAGATTCAAGAAATAATCTTATTGAAAAATCACTTGATTTTAAGTTAGTAAAAAAATTCTGTTTATCATAATGTCCGGGAATATTCATTGGTTCTATTCTTTTAACCTGTTTATTATTTTTAAAAATCTGAACATTCCATCCACCCTTACTTTCATGATAACCATATTCTGTTATTCTTTCTAAAATAGGATTTATTAAATTTTCTGCCTGATTATAATTTTCTGAAATAATCGCATCTTTTATTTCTTTATATTCAGAAAGAGCAAAAACACTCTGTTGTTGTTCTGGAAAGTTTAAAGAACCAATTGTATCTTTTCCTTTAAACAAATTCAAAACATCTCCAATTGACTTAAATCTAAAAACCCCAGAAGCAAATAAAAAGATAATCATAATAAATAAAATACTTATAGTTGCAACTATCCAAGTCATTGTCTCTCCTACTGCTTTTTTATGTATTTTTTTCATTTTTATCTACAAAAGTAGCTATCTCAAGAAAAGCTTTTTTATCATTATCTAAAACAAAAACAGAACGCCTATGCCAAGAAGGAAAGTGTTTGCCTTTTTCTTGAAAAGTAACTCCAAGAGTCCAGTCTCCAAAACTTTTATCAGAATAATAATTATCGTTTATATCTCTTAAACCAATAATTATACCATACTGTATTGTTTCTTTATACTTTCCTGTATTATCTTTTAAATCGATCTTACAAATCTGATTTAAGCTATCTAAACTCCCAGAATCTAGTTTTTCATAACTATCTAGTAATTTTCCTTCTTTAACTAAGCAATCAACAAGTCTTTCTTTTAATAATCCTGCTTCTGCTTCCCTTATATCCATATTTGCTCCAAAAACATTCCAAACAGCTGAAACAATTCCCACAGCAATAATTACCATTATTAAAATCCAATAAAAAACTAAAACTCTCTGTCCTGCTTTTTTATTCATTTATTTTTAAATAAAGATAATCTCCACTTATCTCTAAATCAATATTTAAATCATTAAAATAACTATACTTATAAAAATCATTATCAGAAAGTTGCGCAGTTACAATATTTAAATCATTGTCAACTCTAATTGGTTTTTTATTAAATCCTTTTTCTACATTATCTAAAAACTCTTCTATATCTATTTTAATCTCTGTTCCAGCTCTTGAAGCATCAATTAATAAAGCAACTTGTTTAGCTGTTTTCTGTTGCAATAACATTTTTGGAGAGCTTTGAAGAGTAATAAATAAAATTAAAATAGCAAGAAAAGCAAGTGTAAAAATAATATAAATCGAGGTTTCTCCTAAAAGTTCTATTGCTTTTTTATTCATTTTAAAAAACCCACTCTTCACATCCAACATCTTTTATACTATCAGAATCATATTGAGCAACAGAAACAATTGAATGTTTTCCATCTTTAACATATTTATCCTGTAAAAAAGAAATAATACCTATAGGCTCGTCTAACCAGTATTTATCATCTGACTCTTCATAATGTACCAAAACATCATCTGCTGCTTTATTTTGTAGCTTTATCTGTCTTCTTCCACTAGGGCTTTTAACTCCAAAACTATCTTGGACATCTTTTCCAAAATAAACAAGATTGCACATTCCGCAATGTTTATACTCTCCATATTTACTCTCTCCTTTTGCAGTCATAGTCCAACAATCTTCTACTAATTTTGAAATCATTTCACTAACATCCTCATCATTTTCAACCTTAATAGCAAGGACTTCTTTTCCTGTAACCTCGCAAGCCTCTCCTGAGGTAATACAAACTTTTTGTGTTTTGCATTTCACAACAACAATGTCCTTAAAAAAATCTAAAGGAATTCCTCCTCTCATTGTAATTGAATTTAAACAAGCTTGTTTTGAAATCTCCCCACCAGGATTTAGAAAAAACCAAAAAAGAATAATAACTCCAAAACTAATAATTAAAATTACAATTGTTATAATCTGCTTACTAGTTAATTCACCTTTTTTTTCCATTTTAAGATATAAATTGATATAATATATAAACTATTCCTAAAAGTATTGCTGCAAAAAAAATCCACATTAGGGTTTTTACTAATATACTCATCCCTGCTTTTTTATTCATGCTAATGTAATGCCTACATGAGTTATTTCATCAACTCTAAATTTAATTTTGTTTTTTTCTTTTGTAATCTTAATTTCAAGAGGAAACTCATCTGTGTTTAAATCTTTATAAACACGAATTACAGAAGATTCTGAATATTTTTTATAAGAATCAAAATAACCTAAAGTAATTGTGCTAACTAACCCACCCAAGTTATTCACTCCAGAAGGCGAAGAAACCTCTAAATCTCTATCAAATTCCTTATAAGTTTTCATAGATTTAATCACTCCTTTACCATATTCAGAACAATATAATTTATTAGAGTCAGAATAAAGATACCATTCATAAGGCATTCTTAAGATATACACTTTAGTCTCACCATCTTGCATTTCATCAACAAAAGATTTTATTTCATCTAAACTCTCTCCAGCTTGTGCAAGTTTTCTTTTCCCATCATATATTCCATAAATATAAAATATCCCTCCAATTAAAACAATTATACAGAGAATTGCAATTATTATTTTCACACTAAAAGTCCCTAGTAAAAATCCTTTTTTATTCATTTTAATAAAGATAAGATTAGTTTATCTGCACCAAAAATATTAATACCTTTAAACCAAGGAATAATATAATTTTTAAAAGCAAAATACAAAGCAATTAAAACAACAATTATAATTAAAGTTGCAACTACTGCCTTAATTAAATTTGAAGTTGTTAGTTGTGTCATTTTAGATTAGATTTCTTAGATACTCTGCATACTCTTTTAGATTATCTTTTAAAAAATAGGCAAAAACAGCAATAATAACTAAAACAGCAATTCCAATCACCCATGGTTTTAAAGTATCCCAAATCTCTCCTCTTTTATTCATATATTATATAGAAAAAATCAATTAATAAATCTTATGAAATTCCTGATAAAGCAAAATTTGACAATAAAGAAAGTATTAAAATACTTAAAAATGCAACAGCAGTGTAAATTAAAATACTTATTTTAAGATTTTTTCCTATCTCACTTATTTTTTTAAGTTTATCTTCTCCTGCATCTACAACAACTAAAGCAGATGTAAGGATAAAAACAATTTCAATAAGATAAATTCCTATTGCTATTTGTAAAAAATAAGGAGGAATCATTAAATTCATATTAAATAAATCTAATAAAGTAGAGATATTTCCTAATCCAGCTACACTTGCATCTCCTGAAAACTCCATTATATTAATTAACTTAGATAAAATTGTTGTAATCATTCCTGCTAAACCTACAACAATTCCTGCTAATAAAGGAGCAAGAAAAGTCATATTTCCCCTCATATCTGAAACAACCTCTGCAAGCAAATCTTTCAGCCTCTCTTCAATTTTTCTGATATTTTTAATATAATCTGATATTGACATCAATGCACGAGCAGCAACCTTTAATCCTTTTCTAATTGCCTCTACTAAAATCCTCATACTTGTTGAAACCAAAGATGAAGGATAGTAAATAGCAGCCCCTCTTTTTGGATGGAAAATGGCATTTTCTAAAGACATTCCTTTTTGTTGAATATTCAAATTAACAATTCTAAAAAAATTCTGAGTCTGTTGTCCTTTAACTGTCTGGGCAACTTTTGAAAAAGCAATCTCAGCAGGATTTCCGTCCCCTAACCTATTTCCTAACTGAAATAAAGAATTAGTAAATTCAGATTCAAGTTTTTTAGTATCTTCCCTATAATTAATTATTTTCTTAGTCCTTCCTTTAAAAGAGAGACTAAAAAACAAAGCAATTGAAATTGGAACTAGCAAACTTAAAAACAAAGATAAAAGTCCAAAAGGTCCTTTAATTCCTTCTGTTGTTTTATTAAACCCAATTAAATCTCCTTGAAAAAATCCTAGCCCTATATCTGAAAAACTTGCGTCAAAATTAAATGCAAGAAAAATAAATGGAGAAATTCCAATTAAAAAAATAGGAAGACAAATTAAAGCAGCTTTCAAATAGTGTCGTTTATCTTTAAAATTAGGATAAAGCGGATTTAACTCTAATAACTCACTCTCACCATGTCCTCCTGGACGTTTTTGCATTATGCTATTTGTTAGATAAAATACAAAAAAAGGAATTATAATATTAAACAATACTACAATATGATGCCATTTTATCAATCCTTTTAATAAAGTGGAAGCAAGAGGCAACAAAGCTAGCATTAAAGTAGGTAAAACAATTCCAAGCATATAAATATTTGTTAGAGGAGAACGAATCTCTCTAGAATATCTAAGCATTTTATCATAAACACCATCTAAAACAACTTGCAAAGCTCTTTCTAAAATCTCAATCCTTCTAGGCTCACTTGGCTCAAATAAACTTGATTCAATTAAATGAAAACTTTCCACAAATTCTATCGCATCATCTCTCCAATCTTCTAAATAATTATCTAAACTCTCTTTTATATTTGAGAATTTTCCAATCTCAACATTATAAAATACTTTTTTAAAATCAGTTGAAAGTGGCTCTTGTAAGTGTTGTGAAGCAAAGTGAATTGCTTTTTCTAAATTACTTGTGTGTTTCATATAAACAACAACATACAAAATAGCTGGAATCATCTGGCTTCCTGCTTTTAGTCTATGTTTCTTTGCTAGTCTTGAAGGAATTGTATAAAGATAATAAAACAAAAACATACAAGCCATAAAAGCTAAAAGCAAGAACAAAAAAGGGAAACTGCCAATAATAAAATAAATTCCTAAAGAAAGTAATAAGCCTGCAAAAAACACAATTATTGTAGAAACTAAAGAAAATCCTACAACATTTCCTGGAACTAAATCAAGATTAGCTGTTTCTATCTGTTTTCTTATTTTATCATCATCTTTTTTAGCAAGTTTAATATTAATCACTCCTCCAATTGCTTTTGCCCACTTTTCATATCTTCCAATTTGTGGAACCATCTCTTTTTTAAAAGTAGAATAATCCCTGCTAGTATCTTGATTAAATCCTCCTAACTGCTCGTCTAGCTTTCTCTCATATTTTCTCAAAATATCCCTAGCATCTAGCTCTCTTTTTTTCTTTTTATTATTCATTTCTTCCTCTTTTTCTTATTATTGTTTAATGATTTTAACTTTAAAAATTCACTGAATTTCATTCTCCATAATAAATAAAAGTAACTTCTATAAGAATCTGCAATCTCTTTGTTTTCAATTAATATAATAACACTTGGCTCTGTCCAAACAATCATAGCTATTTTATTAGCATAGATTATTGTAGTTGAAGGAGAGAAATATTTTTTAGGAATATATCTAAACACTGTATTCTTACTTTTTATAACTTTTTTCCCTTCTTTAACTAATACTTTTTCTTTTATTCCAGCTTCTTCTATTTTAATCATAAACTGCTCAGATTCTATCGGAAGCATTTTCTGAAACTGTCCCTCCTCACCAAAAACAAGATAATCTTTTCCTTGTTTTATTATGTCTTTCAAAATAAACTTAACCCCTTCTTTTCCTCTATAAATCTCTGCTTTAACATGTTTTTTTCTTCCTTTTACTAGAGAAATTAAATCAGGCATTATCTCTTCTAGATCTTTTTTCTTTTCCTCTAAACTCTTCATTAAATTTTCTGGATTAGTTGGCATAAAGTGTTTGGTATTATTTTCAATAATATATGAAACAAGGCCCTTATCAATCATTTTATTAATAATAGAATAACACAAAGTCCTTTCTACACCTGTATTTTCAGATATCTTACTAACACCTGCTTCTTTTAAATTTAGTAAAGAAAGATAAATCTTTGCCTCTTTTTTATCCAATCCAAGCCTTTCTAATACCTCTAATTTATCCATAATACACCAATTTATTCATTCTATTTAAATGTTGTGAATTTTTCACAACATAGCTCTAAATACGGCCTTGTTATCACCACATCGTAAATAAAATGGAACAAACAACAAAAAAACAAGAAACAGAAGAACTAGAAGCAAGAGCTATAAAAATAAGAAGACTCGCTGTAGATCTAACTCCTGGTTACAGACAAAGCCATCCAGATTCTGTATTAGAAGAAAATGCACAGAAAATAATAGAAACCTCACAAGAAAGAGGATATAGTTTAACAGATAAGCAGATTGCTGCACTTGTAGCAGGATATGAGGGGGCAGATTTTAGTTGGGCAAGAGAAATACAATCAAAAATATTAGGTTGTGAAGGACAAAGAGTAATCCAATATTCTGACCCTAAACAATTTATAAAATGGGCTTGGCAATTTAGTGGCACAGCTCCATTAAATGAACACACCTTAGAAAAAGCAGTAAATAGTTTAGATCTAACAGGAAAAATGGATTTTAAAGGAGTAGCTCTAGATACTAGTCCAAGAACAGATCCAGCACAAGCAGAAGAATACCAAACAATAAGGAATTACATAGTATTACTTTCAGAAAATATAAAAACTTTAGAACAACAAAGAAGCAAGACAAGAGAGGCTATGGATAGATTTATGAAAACAGGTGGTTGGAGTATGAATCCATGGAGTTATAAAAGAGCTGAAAATAATTATGCTCATTACTGTAGTGAAATAAGAAAAAAACAAGGAGAACTCAAAGAAGCAAGAGAAAGCCTTTACAGACTTGACAGACCAGAGAGTACAGAATAAAAATCACAGAAAAATTCACATATCCTTAATCTCCCTCTCCAGCCACTTCTTCCATTCTGGCAAAACTTTATAATCTTCCCAATATTACCAATTAAAAGAGGAAAATGAAAATAAGAGATATTCGTGCTTCGATTGAAAAAGAAGAATCTACAGCAGATAAAAAAACCAACGAACTGATAAAAAAATCAGATACTCTAAACGAAAATCTAAAAGAATTTAAAAAACTAGACTCAGAATATAGAAAAATAGAATTTAGAATAGACCCAACAGCAGAAAAAAAGAAAAATCTTATTCTAAAAAAGGGAGCAAAAAACATAAAAGATATTAGTAAACTAAGTGCGGAGATAAGTAATGAAATGAAAAAGCTTGAAAGCCTAATCGCAAAAACAAGAAATAAGATTAAAGAATTGATAAAAAATGGATAAATACAAAAATCCGCCAACATTATTAACAGAAACATTCTTAGAGAGAGAAATTAAAGAATCAAATAAGAAAAATGGGATTCTTCTGTTAGATCTAGAAACAAACAGAACATGTAATTTAAGATGCAATTATTGTTTTATAGGGAATATGTCCAATATAAATATGTCTTTTGAGAAAGTCAAGAAAATAATTAATCAAGCAAAAAAAGAAGGTGTTAAAACTATAAATCTAATCGGGGGAGGAGATCCAACATTATACAATTATAAAAATTACAATTTACTTGACATAATCAATTACATAAGAAAAAATAAAATTAACATAGAAATGTTTACCAACGGCTTAGTTTTTGGTGACAATAGAATGTCAAAAGGCATTTTTAATATGGATTCAAAAGAACTAATTAAAACTCTTTATAAGAAAAAAGTTACAATTGTTTTCTCAATAAAATCTGCAAATAAAAATACATATAATAAAATAGTAGGAGTTACAGGAAAATATAATATAATGAAAAAAGCTCTAAAAAATTTAATATCCTCACAATACACAAAAAATATCAATAAAATGCCACAACTAGCATTAGAAACTGTAATGACTAAGCAAAACTATAAGGAAATACCTAACTTATTCAGATTTGTAAGAAAAAACAAAATAATTCCTTTTTTTGAAATAGTAAGAATATCTGGAAAAGCAAAAGAAAACAAAAACAAAGTTGCTCTATCCAAAAAACAGGTAAAAAATCTATTTGAAAAAGTTTTAAAAATAGATCAAAAAGAATTTGGGTATACTTGGTTGCCCATCCCCCCTCACTTTTGTTTTATATGTGATTTAAATAGATTTACAGCTTACATAACAGTTAATGGAATTGTTTACAATTGCGAAAGTTTCGCTCTTAAATTTGGAAACATAAAAAATAAAAAATTAAAACAAATTTTAAAAAATCCAAAAGTCAAAAAAATAAGAAATTTAGCAAAAAATATTAAAGGAAATTGCCAAACTTGTAAATTTCTAAAACAGGGGGATTGTTATGGGGGTTGTATTGGACAAGCTTATGCAGAAACAAATAACGCTTTCTCTGGAGATCCGGTTTGTTGGCAGAACGATTAAATCCCAACCCTTTTACTCTCCCTCTCCAGCCACTCTTTCCATAAAGGAAAAACTTTCTCACTTACTGGAAGGCCAACATCTTCTCTAACTTCATCAGAAATCTCGTGAAAAGCATTATTTGCTTTAGAATTAAATTTGGCCTCAAGCAATTTAGGCATTTTTAATTTCTCTGCCTGGTCAACTATCTCTTGTTTAATTTTTCCTCTTAATAAAATATTATCATAAACAGCGTCCCAATTTCCAGCCCAACCCTTAACTTCTGATGCTATTTGCTTAATAATCTCACTCTCTCCATTTTTCAGATAATCTGTCTCTTTTAATTCATCTGCATTAACATCATATTTCAACAAATCCACAAAACCCTTCTCTGTCTGGGGATCTTTTGTCCAGTGTTTTCTAACTTCAGAAAGTTGAACAACTCTTTTCCAACTCTGCATTCCAGAAGGAGACTTAACAGGATTACATACAAGAATAAGATCTGTAGCTTTAAAACTAGTTACAGGGACATTTAAGTCATTAACAACCCTATCAAAAACACCATAAGGACTAGCACCATGAATTGTTCCAGCAACAACATTTGCTAAAGCTCCAACTCTCATAGCTTCATATAGTGCTTTAGCCTCAACACTTCTAACCTCACCAACAATTAAACAGCTATCTCCTAGTCTTAAACTTGTTCTAATACCTTCATCTGCAGCAATCTCTGTTGTTGTTTTTAACAAAGCTGAACGAACCTTCATCCTTAAAATATCATAACCTATTTTCCTCAAACTATCTGCTGGCAACTCAAGAGTATCTTCTATAACAATAGTTCTATACTTAGGCATAATCTCTAACATTAAACTTCCTAACATAGATGTTTTTCCTGAACTTCTAGTGCCTGCTACAAGAAGTGTCCTAGAACCATCAACTAAAAAACTCATTAATCCAGCTGTAAAGGAATTAATCATCTTATTTTTAATAAATAAAGGCAGTGTCCAAGGATCTTCCCTATGTCTTCTAAAAGCATATGCTAATCCATGAGGAGATAAAGGTTGCTGAATAATAGAAACTCTTGCCCTAGCATTTCCTATACTTAAATCAGTATCTAAAACAGGATTTGCTTCATCTAAAGGCCTAGAACTTATCATCCTAAACTTACTTGCCCAGCTTTCTGCATCTTCTTGAGAAGGGATAATATTTGTCTCACACTCTTCAAACTCCCCATGTCTAATAAAAATAGGATTTAAAGAAATTGGAGCATTTAAGACAATATCCTGAATATTTTTATCTTGTAATAAAATCTCAATTAAACCAAATCCAATTGTATATCTAACTAAAATATTAGCAAGTTTATTTGCCTGAGAATAACTAATTTTAATATGATTACTAGAAGCAAGTTCAAGAAGAAGATCTCTTGAAATATTAAAAAACACCTCCCTAGTTCTATCAGGGTCTGTAAACTCTTCTGCTTTAGGCTGATGCTCAATTAAAACATTTCTAGCCATATTCAAAAGCTTATGTTCATACTCACTTAAAGAATACTCAGGAGGATTTAGATGATAAAAATACTTTGTCTCATTTTCTTTTTTTAAAATAGTTACAGTTGCCTCTTCATCTTTAAATAAAAGATTATACTGATCCAGAATCTCTGCTTCTTTTGGTAAAGCAGAAGAAAGCCTTGTAAATGTAAAATTAGGTATTATATCTGGCCTGAAAAAATGCAAATAAACCTCTCTATCTCCTTTTTTATAATCTAAATTTCTAGTCTCTTTAATAATTGTTAAAGAATCTAAATAACCTAAAAATCTCTCTAAAATCCTTAGATAGTTCATCTGGTCAGACTTAAAGTCAATAGGAGTCATCTCTAAATTTGCTCTCTCTGTTCTTAGAATATTTTTTAGTTCAGAATAACAAGCAAGAGGATCTCTTTTCAAAAGATTTAACAAAAAACTCATATGGGAATATCTTTTTGAAAGCTCTTGTTGATTATTAATAACTAGTTTCTCTGGACTAAGTAATCTTTCTTGTTTAGATAAAAAATGATATAGTTTTGCAATCTCTAATAATAAAGAGGTTTGGGAAAAATCATAACTATAATTTCTTTGCTGAACAAAAACAACTCTAGAAATATTAGGATTTTGTGTTAAAACATCTATTGTCTTAGACATAACCTCTGGATTTTCTAAGCTTGGAGTGAAAGGAGCTCCAAGATAGTTAATATAAATTACATTTTCTCCACTCTCTCTTTCAATCTCATAATTATACAACCCTTTTTTCTTAAACTGCATAAAATAAAATAGCAAAAAACATTAATAAATGTTCTCATAAGAAAACTTAATAAACTCTCCTTTCTCTTTATTAAAAAGATGGATGATGTTAATATTCGTTTAAGAGATTTAGAAGAAAAAAACAGGATTTTAAAAGATAGAACCTTATTAATTGGAGAAAACCTAATAGAATCTAAAGAAGAGATGGAAAAAGATATAACAGAACTAAAATCTAAAATAAATTTCATGGAAAAAGAAATCTCTAGACTAAAAGGGATTATTGAAACAATAATGGATGAAACCTCAAATCTGGCAAGAAAATCTCAGTTAGATATAATTGAAAGACAAATGGAGATGTTCTCTCCTTTAGAACTAGTAAGGCAAAAAGATATGGAAAAAGAAGTGAAAAAAATTTTAAACAAAAATAAATAAATAAATATATAAATAAAAAAAACTTAATTTTAAAAGAGGATAAAAATGGGTGTACTAGATGAAGTTACAAAAATGAAGCAACAAGGATATAGTGATGATCAAATAATCCAATCACTAAAAGAGAAAAACATCTCTCCAAAACAGATTTCTCAAGCACTAGATCAATCAAATGTTAAAACAGCAGTAGACCAAGAGCAAGATATGCAACAATCAATTATGAAAAAAACACAAGAAATGGGAGATAATAATGAGCAATACTCTCAAAGCTATGGACAATATCCTCAAGCTCAGCCTCCTCAAGCTCAACAAGGGCAAGAATATCAACAAGACCCAACTCAACAAAACTATGGGCAAGATATGCAACAACAAAGTTATGAACAAGATTATCCTCAACAAGAACAAGTATATCAAGATGGAGGATATCAAAGTTATGAAGGATATGGGCAAGATATGCAAGCACAACAACAATATCAAGGTTATCAAGACTATTCATCAATGAATATGAGTGAAATAGCAGAAGGAGTTGTTGCTGAAAAAACACAAGAGATGAAAACAGCACTATCAAAAATAAATCAAAAACAAAAAATTCTAGATAATAATCTCGCAAGCATAGATGAAAGACTAAAAAGAATTGAAAAAATAATTGATAAACTAGAAATACAAATTATTGGAAAAATCTCAGACTATGGGAAAAATATGCAAGACATAAATAAAGAGATGAAAACAATGCAAAGCTCTTTTTCAAAAATAATTAATCCAATAATTGATAATAAAAAAGGGATAAAATCAACAAGCCCTAAAAAAAGAAAGCCTTCTAAAAAAGAAGATGATTTTGAAAGATATCTAAGATAAATAAAAAATTAACTACTCTCCTCGGCTACCCTCATTTGGAACTAAGAAACTATATCTTGAGGGCTTACCTGTTTGCTTTCCAGTAGCCATTAAAATTCCAACTACTATAATAATGATGAGACCTATTATCAATAATCCTCCCCAATTCTGCCACCAATAACTTCCCCACCAGTTATAATCTGAAAGAGAACTTAAGATAACAATTAATCCAAGAAGCATTGCAAAAAAGAACAAAATAATTGAACCTATATTTGATTTTTCAAAACTCATAAATAATCCTAATAAAATAACCATTCCTAATAACACTGCTATTGCAATTCCTAAATTAGGAAAAATAACAGAAAAAAACTGAATAACACTTCCTTCCCATAAAGCTAAACCAGCAATTGATAAACCAATTATAGCATTAACTCCTTTATTTTCTCCAAATATTTTAGCCTTATATAAAATTCCATAAACAACAGCAAAAATCAAAATAAAAGGAATTGTATAAACTATTAAATCATTATATCTTCCAAAAAACTCTCCTAAACTTCCACCACCAATTAAAGGAAATGTTTGTAATACTAAACCCACCAAATTTGTCATATCTAGTAAAGAAAAAACTTATTTAAATATCTTTCTAATCTTCTTTTTTTGCTGAAGCAATAACAGCTGCTACAGCACCAACAACAATTCCTACAAAAATAATATTCATCCATACTTCATTTGCCCATTTTCCTGCCGAGAAGAAATTATAAACATCTCCCCAAACTCCTGCTGACCATAATACTGCAACAATAACTGCAATTCCAATAATTATTCCTATTGTTATTTTAAGTCCTTTAGGAAGATCTCCTTTATCTGTTCCTCCAATAAAACTATAAAGTAACATAAATACTAATAATACAACAGCTGCTACAGCAAGAAATGGAACAAATTTTCCTATTATTTCTCTAGGATAATCAAAAACAAGTAATAAAAGAGCAACTGCAAGAGAAAGAATAGCATTAAGCTGTCTTTTATCTTCTCCTAAAATTTTTCCTTTTTCAAGAATAGCAAAAATTAAAGTAAATACTAATAAAAAAGGTAAGATAATTTCTGAAAAAATAGGCCATGAAAAAATTGTTTCTGCCATTTTATACTAGTGTTTCAGCCTCTCCTTCTGTAGATTCTGCAAGTTCTTCTTCAACTTGTGCTTCTTCTCTAGAAGGCATAGCGCCCTTACTAATTATTAAAATATCTCCAATAGCTTTAACAAACTGGTGAGGAATTATTACTCCTTTAGCTCCGCCTAAAAATCCTCCTAAACCACTAGAAACTCTAATTTTCCAGCTATCTATCTTGTTCTCAACTAAATTAACCTCTTCGATCTCACCAAAAAACTCTCCAGAGTCTGTATAAGCTCTCTTACCAACAGTATCTGAAACTTTTTTTATTTTTAACATCTTAATCTATTTTTTAAATATAATATCATTTATATAGTTTTCCTTATAAATGTTACTACATAAAGTTTATAAAAATCAGGATTTTTATAATATCACTAGATAAACCATCATTAATAAAAAAATTAACTCACAGGTTAAAAATAGATTACTAAAAAGGGTTGGCATCAAGCGAATGGTTTTATAATATTAATGGTGTAAAAAACAAAAATGATAAAAATAAAGGAAATACTTTGGATAATATTTTTCTCAATTTTACTAGGAGCTCTATTAAAACTTCGTTCGCCTATTTCAGATCTTCCTGTATTAATTCCTTTAAGCATATTATCTCTTTTTGTAGTTATCTCAATTAATATAATAGCAAAAAAACTTACAGCTCGTTATCTAGACTCTTCAATTGAAGTCTCTCCATGGAGTTTTAAAAGATTTGGGCTTGCTTCAAAAAAATATTTTAAAAAACCATTTCCTTCAGGAATATTATTTCCAATAATCTCTACAATAGCAAGTTTAGGTTATTTTATTTGGCTAGCAGTTTTTGAATTTGAACCCTCTCCACTTTCATCAAGAGTAACAAAAAGACACGGAATGTATAGATTCTCAGAACTAACTGAATGGCACATAGGAATAATTGCTGCATCAGGAGTGGTTCTAAACTTATTATTTGCAATAATTTTTTATTTGCTTCCTTTTAATCTAATAGAGATAGCAAAACTCTCTATTTTCTTTGCTGTATGGAATATGGTTCCTCTTGGAAATCTAGATGGAAGCAAAATACTATTTGGAAGCAGACTATTATGGTACTCTCTTGCACTAATCTCTCTAATATTCTTACTTTATGCTTTATTATTAGTATAATAGAAAAACTAGTTTTGATAAAATGAAATTCCTAGAAAAAATCTCTCCGAGAAAATATCAAGAAGAGATATTTAATACATGTAAAGAGAAAAATTGCCTAGTTATACTCCCCACAGGAACAGGAAAAACTCTTATAGCTTTAATGTTAGCAATAGAAAGAAAAAGAAAATTTCCAAGAAGCAAGATTCTTTTTCTAGCCCCAACAAGACCTCTAGCAGAGCAACACCATAATTATTTTGAAAAACATCTTCCAGAACTATTTGCAGAAATGATTTTATTCACAGGGAAAATTCCTGCTGCTCAAAGAAAAAAATTATGGCAAACAACAGAAATAATTTTCTCAACGCCTCAATGTATCTCAAATGACTTGAAAAAAGGATTATACACACTTTCAGAAGTTTCATTATTAATAGAAGATGAATGTCATAGATGTCTAAAAAACTATTCTTATACAATGGTAGCTGAAAAATACAAACAACAAGGATTAAATCAGAGATTTTTAGGACTTACTGCCTCTCCTGGAAGTGAAAAAGAAAAAATAAATATGATTTGTAAAAATCTAAGTATAGAAGCAATAGAAATTAGAACAAGAGATAGTGAAGATGTTAAAGAATATCTAAAAGAAAGAAAATTCCAAATAGTAAAACTAGATTTTCCAAAAGAACTAGAAGATTTGAAAATTCCTCTAAAAAAAATCTATGATTCAAAAGTAGATGAACTTCAAAGAAGAAAACTATTATTTAATCCTATTACAAAAAGAACCTTACTTGAAGCTCAAGAAAGGATTTTTAGGCAAATTTCAACAGGAAATAAAAACTTCAATGTCCTTTCAGGAGCAAGTGCCTGTGCAATGGCAATAAAAATTCAACACGCAATAGAACTTTTAGAAACACAAACTCTTTATTCATTTCATTGCTATCTCCAAGATTTACAAGAACAAGCAAGACAAGAAAAAAGCAAAGCAGTTAAACAACTAATAAACAAACCTGAATTCTCTTATACAATGGCTAAACTACACGAACTTTTAAAAAAAGATATAGAAAATCCAAAACTACAAGAGCTAGTAAAAATAATGAAAAAAGAAATAAAATCAAAAGAGAAAATAATTGTTTTTGCTCAATTCAGAGATACTATAACAAAAATATGTAAAACACTAAATAAAGAAAATATTCCTTCAAGAGTTTTTATTGGGCAAGCTAAAAAAACAAGAAGAGAAAAAACAGAACTAGGCCTATCACAAAAAGAGCAAAAACAGGTAATAAGAGATTTTTCAGATAATCAGTTTAATGTATTATGTGCAACTTCAATAGGAGAAGAAGGACTAGATATTCCAGAAGTTAATGCAGTTATTTTTTATGAACCAATTCCTTCTGAAATTAGAAAAATTCAGAGAGCAGGAAGAACAGCAAGACTAGTAAAAGGAAAACTAATTATTCTTTTAAATAAAAAGACAAGAGACGAAGCTTACTACTGGTCAGCATTTAATAAAGAAAAAAGAATGCATAAAATAATAGATAAAATGAAAAATGGTTTTAGTCTAAAAGAAGAAAAACAAACCAAACTATAAAATTTTAGAATGAAGAAAATACTAGATATTTTTGAAAAAACAAATAAAACTAGAATGAAAAAGAAAGCTAAAAAAATAATTGCAGACTATAGAGAGAAAAACTCTTTAGTTCTTGCAGAGCTAGTGTCTCTTGGAATTAATGTAGAAATAAAACACCTTCCTGTTGCAGATTTCATAATTCAAGATACTGCAATAGAAAGAAAAACAATCTCAGATTTCATCTCAAGTATGATAAATAAAAGATTACTAAGACAGCTTGAAGAACTAAAGCAATTTCCTAAACCTCTCTTAATAATAGAAGGAAGAGAATATCAAGAAATTTACAACGACGAAAAAGAAGGGATAAATGGAAATGCTATTCGTGGTTTTCTCCTACATATTTCTTTAGAACAAAAAATTCCAATTATTTTTACAAAAAATGAAGAAGATACAGCTATATTTATCTCACTAATCGCAAAAAAACAAGAAAAAAATCACCAAGCAATAAGAGCTAAGAAAAAATCAAGAAATAAAAAAGAACAACTCCAGTTTTTATTAGAAGGATTTCCAGGAATTGGTCCTTCAACTGCAAAAAAACTTCTAAAAGAATATAAAACTTTGAAAGCAATTATCAACACGCCACTAGAAGATTTGCAAAAACTAATAGGGAAAAAAGCAGATATTTTCAAGCTGATTGAGCAGAACTATTAATATTTGCCATATAATTAAAATCAAATCCTTTTGTATTTAAAATATTATGAGGATCTAATAATAAAACACCTATTCCCTTTCCTACCCCTCTAACATCTCTAAATCTTTGTTTCAACCCCTCATAACTATCTCCTTTCCTTGCCTCAATAATTAGTAAATCAGAATATTTTAACTCTCCTGGCCTTACACTATAAAAATAGTCGCTCTGATCTCTTATCTTACCTCCTTTCTCTCCAATCTCTCTTGCTTCTTTTTGGACATGTTTAGCAAAATCAAAAATCTCCCAAGGATTTCCATGTTCAATAAGCATAAAAGGAAATTCGCCATAGTTTTCACTTCCTTGTGTAGTAAGTCTATGAAAATAACCAAGAATCCATCCAGAATAAGCCTCTTTTAATGTATCTTCCATTAAAATAAAGAAAATCTTTAAGACTATTTAAATTAAACTGTGAAACAAAATATATTTTAAGAAAAGACTAGATTATTTCAGTTTAAATTCTTCTATAACTTTATACTCAGGCCCTTCTGATTTTAAAAAAGATTTCATTAAATAAAACCCATCTACAAGAAAATCTTCATTTAAATGAATTTTTTTAACTTCTTGTTTTAGTTTTTCTCTATCATCTAATTTTTTAACTCGAGCAATAGTTAAATGAGCCATAAATCTCTCTTCTTTATTGAACATGTCTTTTAATTTTTCATCAATTAGTTTTTGTAATTCATCGCAATTCTCTATTTTTAACCAAATAATTCTAATATGTGTTTCTGAAAAAACCCCTGCAAAACTAAGCTTTGCTTTAAATTTAGAGAAATCTATCTCACCTAATTTTTTTTTAATGTCTTCTGCCTGTTCCTCAGAAATTTCATTTAAAAATTTTAAAGTAAGATGCAAATTCTCTGGCTTAGTCATCTTACCTATAAACAAATGCTGTCTTTCTATCTCTTTTTGTATTTTTTTTATTTTTTTAATTACTCTTTCAGGTAGGTGAATTGATATAAACGCTCTCATAAAAACTCCTCTAAAATCCTAGCTGCTAATTTAACAGTCATCTTATTATCTTCTTGAACCTCTACAATATCTAATGCTTTTAGATTTTTAAGTTTTTTCAATCTTCTCATAAAATAAAATATTTCCTGGCTAGAAAAACCTCCTGGTTCTAAATAACCAGTTCCAGGAGCAAAAGCAGGATCTACAACATCAATATCAAGACTTAAATAAAGATTTTTTCCCTGACTTGCTTCCATAATTAAATCAGCAACACCTTCTTTATCTTCTATATTCTTCATTTCAAAATATCTCATATTATTTTGTTTTAAGAACTCTAATTCTTTGTTTTCTATTTTTCTCAAGCCTACTAAAATAATATTTTCTGTTTTCCATCCCTCTTCTATCAACTTTCTCAACCACTCTTCATGTGTTGGTTCTTTCATTGAAGGCATTAAATCTGCGTGAGCATCAAAAACAATTAAAAAACTCTCTTCTGCTCCAAAATAATTCATAAAAGCCTTGCAAGTTGAATAACTTATAGAATGATCTCCTCCAAGAAAAGCAGTCTTGCCTTTTTCTAGCTCTTGTTTTGCATTTTCATAAATTAATTTTTCTTGTTCTTCTAAATTAGAATTATCAACATGAATCTCTTCAATATCTAGTAACTTTCCTTTTCCTGTCTCTTCTATAATTGCATTTCCTGCATTTCTTGTTTTTCCTGTATTTCCCAAACCATTAACTCCAGGTACTTTTATTATTTGCATAAAAACTGCAATAAAAACCTATTTAAATAAGTTTTTCTTTGAAATTTCATAAGGAGGTAAGATGGCAAAACAAACAAAAAAATCTTCTAGTATTCCAACAGGTGTAAAAGTAATCTCAGTATTATACTATATTAGTGCAGCACTTGCTTTAATAGGAGGTCTTGCCCTATTATTTGGATCTAGTGCAATGAGTAATATCGAAGTCCCAGGTCTTGCTTTAATAGGAGCAGAGATGTTTATTGGATTAGGAATCTTTGCAATAGCAATGGCAGTTCTTGACTTTTTCATAGCAAGGGGCTTATGGAAAGCACAAAAATGGGCAAGAATCTTAGTAATAATACTTTCAGCACTTGCAGTTCTAGGTTCTTTAATACAATTGGTTCAAGGAGAGGTTAGTAACATAATAGGACTTATAGTTGCAGCAATAATTGGAGGATATTTATTATTCAGCAAGAAAGTAAAAGCAGCTTTTGCATAATTTTATTTTTATCTTTTTTATCTTATTTTTCTTTTTTAATAATTTTTTAATTGAAATGCTATTAATATAAAATCCTCTAATTTAATTATCAATAAGTCTCTCTAACAACAAAAGAACCATCTACCAAACAAGTGATTTATCTATTAACAGTTATTAAATTATTTACAAAAACAAACTTAAAATCAATAAAATTCTGTTACTCTACATTTTTTATTTTTAAAAAATGTCTATAATCTCCCTCACTAACTATTTCTGTTTTTAATTTAATCTCTTTTTTCATTCCAGGCATAAATAAAACAGCTGTTTCTGCATCTCCTCCTTCAAAATCTAAACTAAACTTATACTTCTCTGCTTTCTTAGTTAATTCTTTAAGTAGTTCTTCATCAATAATCTTCCCAAGTATTTTTTTATCAATCCCTTCACTAGCAATTTTAGAAATTATAACTTTAAAATTATTTTTTAATAGCTCTTCCCATAATCTCTCAGGAGAAAAATTCCATAAAGGCGCATAAACCTCTAATCCTAGTTCTCTACAAATCTTGCTAATTCTTTCTCCTTGATAATTGCTTTTAATACCTCCAATAACAACAACTTCTATTTGTTTTTCTTTTTTTACTTTTTCTAGCAACTCTTTTAAATCATCTAGCTCTTTTTCTTTCTCTCCCTTAGTTCCTCTTATTATTAATTCTTTATCTAGTCTCTCTGCCTGCCTTTCCAACAAAGCCAAATTTGGCTTATGAAACATCCAGCTATCAGAAGTTTCAGGAATCAAACTTAATAAACAACTTATATCAAACCTATTCTCAGCCTTAAACAAAGCTAAAGCTGAATCTTTTCCACCTGAAAACAAAACTCCTGCTTTCTTATTAACCATAAAACCTCTTAGAAATCTGGGTTTAAAAAACTTAAGAAAGTTTATCTGCAAGACAAGACTCATATTCCTCTAAACCAAACCAGTCTGCTAGTTTACAAGAAATCTGAACAAAAAAAGATTTATATCTTCCTGACTCTCTTATCATCTCTGCAAGCTCTATACACTCTCCTGAAGAGCATAAATTACTCTCACACTCATAATTATTCATACAGCTTGCCCAATTTCCACCTGGAATTCTTGATTTTTGTTTTTTAATCTTTCCATCAACATCACAATAAGCATTAATAGTTAAAGGAGTATTCTCATAGCCTATTACAGTTATTTCCATATCAATATAATTCTCACTTGATGCTTGGGAAGAATAATAAATATCATTTACAAAAATATTAATACTCTCTAAATAACCTTGTTCTTCTTCTCCTCCCCATCCTATTTCTGCTAAATTAACAAAAGTGCTCTCACCCTCTCTTAATTCATATGGATAAGAATTATTTCCTACATAAAAGATTATTATAGCTTCTGTATCAGAAGAAACAACTAAACTAATTTCATCATTTTCTGTTTCTTTTAATCTTTCTTGATCTGTTTCTTCAAAATACTTTAAATCCCATCCTGTCTGGTGCTCAAATCTAAATCCATATGGAATGCATTTTGATTCCCACTTTGATTCAAACCACTTAGGAATATAACATCCAGAACAGACTCCAGGATTACAATAAATAATATCTTCTTTTTCTTGGTCACAACAAGAATCAATGCATACTTGTTTCTGAGTTCCATGAGGAGGACATATTGCTGGCTCTACTCTGCAATTCCAGCAAGGGTCACATGTTTCTTCTGAAATATCAGAAGGACACTGTGAAAGAGATAATTCAACTTGTCTTGATAATGGCCAATCAATATTAAAATCATCCCAACCAATATACTCATTTTGGTTGTTTTTTAAATCATTTAAAAAATCAATAAATCTTTCTTCAGCTAGTTCTTTTTGTTCTTCACTAGATAGATATTTTCCTATATAAGTATCAACTCTTACAGCCACATTATCTTTAATCCATATAACTTGTCTTGACTTATGCTCATAATAATCTATATTTTGCTCACTTCTTAAAACATCCCAATTACAAACATATACAATATCATTATTATAATGATATAAATCACAAATCTGATAGTCTGTCTCTTGTTTAATCCACTCTTTAAGATTAATATTTTTATCATCAAAAACAATTACATTATAAGATATATGATTCCACTCATTATTTTCATTAGTATTCCAAGAAGAATAATACTCTGTTCCTGAATACCTATTTCCATTAATCCACCAGTCTCCTTTATAACTAGAATTATGACTTAATTCCCATCTAATAGAATCGTCACTAAAGCTTTTAGGACTTTTCACTTTGTCAATTAAACTTTGACAGGTCTGAGGTTCAATAGTTTCTTCAACACACTCTCCATCTTCACAACTCTCTCCAGCAGGACAAACAACTGTTTTTTCATCTCCAACATCTCCATAGCTCGCTCCTGCTCCCCAAGTTATCTTAACAAAAGTATTATAACCTTCTTCAGAAACCTCAAAATAATAAGGCCTTCCATCAATATTTGTTTGAGCAATTGCTTTGTCTCCAGAATTAACTAAACTTAATCCACCTGAACCTCCCAAAGATTCTCCAGTTATAATGTCTTCTAGTTGAATCCTATCATAAGAAACAGGTAAATAATCTGGCATCTCCACTATTTGAACAATCCTATCACTAGGCTCTAAAACAACATAATCATTTAATTCTGCTTTATCTCCTTCAATACTAATAACATGTCTTAATCCAGATTCATTTCTCAATTTCATCTGATGTTTAACTTCTTGGCTTATGCTTCCACAAACTAATTGAGATTCTTCACTAATCTCATTTATAATAACCCAGGAAAAATCTGTCGGATGGCCACTAAAATAATGAATATCCTCTACATTAATTATAAGAGGACCAACATTCTTAGGATCATTAATTCTAAAAGTAACTATTTGACCTCCATCAACTCTTAAATGAGCTGCTGAAGGACTGCCAGCACCAAGCATCTCAATAATATAATCTTGTCCGCCAGATGTAAACTTTCCTTTTTCACTTTCATATAAAGTGCAACCAGTAGTAGTACAAGATCTAAGACACTGTCCGTCTTCACAACCATATGGGCAGTTATAATTTTCTGAAAAAATATCTGTTAATGGATCGCAAAGATTATGATTAATTATCCCTTCTTCTTCAATATAATATTCTTTTAATTCAGTAGCATAAGTTTGGCCTGGTTCAAGTTCTAAACAATAATCAGTTCTACAATCATCCCCCATACATGCTGTACCTTTTGTATAATGAGGGTCTGGAAAATCAGCGTCACTTTCACTACATGTCACAACCTCTTGATCACAAATAACTACACCATCCTTAGTTAACTTAATGTTATTTTTTCTTGCTTCTATATAATTTTTTGCTGCTTCATTAAGAGTTTGAGTTGCTTTTAAATCAGTAATAGAATCTATAGTAGAGACTTTTGTAAATAAAAGATGGTTCCAATTTTCTGCCCCTGTAATTCCAAATAATTCGCCAGCAGGAAGATTGTAAGCTTCCATATACATTTCATAATAAACATATCCTGGAACTTGTTGAAACTGAATATTTGAAATTTTACACTCAACAACATTCGGGTTCTCTTCATCATAAATTGCTTGTATCTCGCCAGCACTCAAAGCTCTATTATAAATTCTAACATTATCCATTTGTCCCTTAAGATAAATATTATCCTCAGAAGTGAACCTACTTAAAATCCATTTTTGCTCAGAACCCATATGCCTTAAATCAGTTGTTATGGCTCCCTTATTTATATTTGGGAAACTATCACTTATGATCCCATCTACATAAACAACATATTCATTTTCATCCCTATAAACAACTACATGATGCCATTCATCATCATTTATCTTTCCCGCAGCCACATCATCAATTTTTCCAGCATCATTTCTTACAAGAAAAGTTAAATTTCCTGCCCCGTAATTATGCCATCCATTATATCCTATTGCTAAATCTAAAACCTGAATTCCATCAGAAAACCTCCTTTGACTTAAGATCATGCCGTAATTTTCAGTAGTAGGAATCTTAACCCATAAAGAATATGTAAAATCATCATCAGAAGCCCAATTAAAATCCCCGCTTGTTTTATAATCAACATAATCTCCATCACCATCTAAAACTAATTTTCCATCTACAATATGTGCATCACCAGCAAGTTCTGCATTATTCCCATTTCCAGATTCGTCAGGAACAAATGTTCCGCCAACATCATTAAAATTATAATAAGCAACTAAACTAGAATCATCTATCGCCTTCCCAGTCACTGCATTTTTTGGTTTTAAAAAATCCCACCAAGATGCAGAAGCAAAACTTAAACATAGAATTAATAATATTCCTATCACCAAAACTCTTTTTTTCATATGATTCATAAAAAATCAAACTTTATAAATGTTTTTTTTAAACACATCTTCCATCCCTACATTTCTCACATAAAATTCCTTTATTCTTAACACTACCATCACAATAATATTCTGCAAGCCAATTCTCTCTGCAATAATCTGTATAACTATCTCCTCCATAAATAACAATTCCTTTTTCTTTTTCATTAATCCCTCCATCTGAATCTTCACACAAAGCAATGCAACTTCCATTAACACATCCATGTTTACATCTATACTCTACTTCAGTACAAACATTATTTCTACAAAAAAATTCAATAACAGAATTATTCAAACAATAATCTTCATATGTAGACTTTTTATCAGTACAATTTCCTTTTATATATAAATCTCCTATATTAGATTCTTCACAAAATTCTGTTTTAACAGCCTGTCCGAAAATAATACTATTCCCAGTAATTGTGCCTTGTAAAAAACTAATTAAAACTGCAAAAATAATGATTATAAAGATCAATACTTCTTTTTTCATTAATTATTTAAATTAAACAGATTTTAAAAAATTATGCCTATAAACGCATCTCCTCACTTTCAAAAAGCAGAGCAAAAATACCTAGAAGCACAAACAACAGAGCAAAAAATAATAGCTTTAAAAAAAATGATTTCTCTTGCTCCAGGACATAAAGGTGCAGAAAATCTAAGAAAACAACTAAGAAGACGTTTAGCAAGACTAAAATACACAAAAGAACAAGAAGGCAAAAAAGGAAAAGGCAAAAAAGGTATAAGAAAAGCAGAAATGCAAGTTTGTATAATAGGTTTAACAAACTCTGGAAAATCCTCTCTAATAAAAACACTAACAAATGCTCATCCTAAAATCTCTCCGAACCTATACACTACAAATAATCCAACAATCGGAACTCTAAATTACGAAGGTGTGAAAATTCAAATCCTTGATATGCCTGCAGTAGAAAGTGAAGATTTTGACCAAGGACTAGCAAACAGCGCAGACACCCTAATAATACTAATAGGAAAATTTGAAGATTTAGAAAAAATCTCTCCATTTTTAGAAAACACAGAAGGTAAAAGAATTATTGGATTTAATAAAACAGATTTATTATCCAAAAACCAAGAAAGAAAACTAGAACAAACAGCAAGAACAAAAAAACTGAATTTTGTTTTAATATCTACCAAAACAAAACAAGGAATTGAAGATTTAAAAGAAAAAATCTGGCAAAGCTTTGATAAAATTAGAGTCTACACAAAAAAACATGAAGATAAAAAACACGATAATGAGCCAGTTGTCCTAGATAAAGAATCAACAATTGAAGAACTTGCAGATAAAATAAGAATCCCAGAAAAATCAATTAAACAAACAACAATAACAGGCCCTTCAAGTAAATTCCCAAGACAAATTGTAGGAATTCAACATAAACTCAAAGATAAAGACATAGTTGAGTTTAAAACAAGCTAATTTAAAAAGATTGAAAACATAAAAAAAATATAAAAATGGAAAGACCAATATATACTTACAGAGGAAGAGTTAAAATAGGGTTAAATATTGTTTTTTCTTGGACAGCGGTCTGGCCTGGTGGTAAAATATCTTTTCTTAATGATAAAATAGTTGCTAAAGCATTTCCTTTTAAAAAAATAATTCCCTATTCAAAAATAAAAAAATTAGAATGGTCTACTGCAGGATATATTAAAATAATCCATGAAGCAGGAGGTTGTCCTTTTGTTGGTTTTTATCTTTTAACTGGAAAAAATAGTCCAGAACTAACAAAAATATATAAAATTCTAAAAGACAAAGGAATTAGTTTAAAAGAATATTAATTAGTTCCAAGCCTTTCTTATTGGCGCAATTACTTTTTCTAGATAATCTGCAACTGAGTTTTTCAAATCAGCAGGATGCAATTTTCCTGCTTCAAAATCTTTTTGCAATTTATCATAATTTTTATAGCTAATATTCCCACCGAATTTATTATCTCTCTTAATCTCAATTTTTTCAAATTTAGGAAAAATAATTAATCTAGAAATTGCTAAAATAGGATTGTGTTTAACATCTCCTTTTACACAATATGCCTTATTCACTTTTTTCTTTATATCATTTGCAGAGTCTCTAATAGAAATAAAACTCTCTTTAACTGAACTAGACATTTTTCCTTCTTTTCCTCTTAAACTAGGAATTATTGGAGTGTAGAGATAAACCGTCTCTTGCAAATCTATTTCCTTTGCTTTTTCAATCCCTAACATATAAATCTTTCTCTGATCTAAACCAGAAGAAACAAAATTAACTCCTAGTTTTTTAACATCAACTATTTGCATTAAAGGATAAATAATCTGACTTACTTTTGCATTTTCTATATCTCTTGCAACATGCCTCATACTCCTTACACCTCTACTCACAGTAACTTTCAAAGCAAGTTTTAAAACATCATCAATATAGTCTAGTTTTCTCTGAAAACTAGTTCCTTTAACAATCTCAGCTTTTAGTCCTAAACTCTTAAATCCTTTTTCCCAATTTTTTAGCTGTTTATTAACAAAATTCCAGTCTCCTTTTTGATTTAACCAGGTATGCCAGTCTGCAAGAAGAATCTTAACCTTAATTCCTGCTTTTTGTAAATCTAAGAGTTTTAAAATAGTCACTAAATGTCCTAAATGTATCTCTCCTGAACATTCATAACCACAATAAACACTGCCTTTTTTCATAAACTTCTTAATTTTATCCTCATTAATTATTTCAACAGTATTTCTCTTAATTAGCTCTTCTTTTTTCATATATACTGCAGAAAAATAATATTAATAAACCTTCTCCTTTTACACAAAACATGAAAGCAGAGAAGAAAAAACTCTTAGAAATCCTATTTTTACTAATAGCCTTAGTCATTATATTTGATTTACTAATTTTTTCACAAATTAATAATTTCTCAAAAACAGAGACTAAAAAAATAAATGAAATAACTAAAAAAGACATAGGTAAATCAATTAAACTCAAAGGAGAGGTAATTGAAAAAACAGAAATTGCCTCAAAAACAATAGGGATTATTAAAGATGAAACAGGACAAATATCTATTTTTTGCTCTTGTCAGCTAGAAGAAAACCAAGAAATAGAAATAAAGGGGAAGGTCCAAGAATATCAAAACAACCTTCAGATCTACATAGATGAAGTTAAAGAAGTTTAAAAAACAGGTCCCAACAATATTTATAAATCTCATCTTTAATAAATTATAATGGATAAAACATCTATCTTAAAAAGAAAATTAGGAAAAATTATAGGATACATAACAGGGTATTTTTTATTTACAACAGTGCTTTATCTAATCTTAACATGGCTAGATAAAATCCCTCAAACTTGGAACTATTTTTATCTGGCTCTAATAATATTATTTTTAACTCTAATAGGAGCTTTATTACAAAGAATACTAAAATGAAATTTGAATCAATAAAAGGATTTAGGAATGGAATAAAAAAATTCGGAGAAGATATAGCTGTTTTAGTAAACACAGCACTACTAACTATAGTATATATAATAGGGATAGGTATCACAAGTATTTTTGCAAGAATTTTTAGAAAAAAGTTCTTAGATTTAAAAATAGAAAACAAAGAGTCTTATTGGGAAAATTTAAATCTCAAAACTAAATCAATTGAATCTTATTATAGGCAATTTTAAAATGTATATCTTAGGAATTTCTTGTTATTATCATGACTCTTCAGCCAGCTTAATAAAAGATGGAAAAGTTGTAGCTGCAGCTCAGGAAGAAAGATTCACAAGAAAAAAACATGATATAGAATTTCCTATTAATGCGATAAAATGGATTTTAAAAAAAGAAAATATAGATATAAATAATATTAATTATATTGCTTTTTATGAAAAACCCATGTTAAAATTTGAAAGAGTTCTATACCAACATCTTCAGTCTTTCCCTCTATCTTATAAAACATTTCTTTCAAGCCTTCCTGGCTGGTTTAATGAAAGACTAAGAATTCCTAAAATTCTAAAAAAGAAACTAAAATACAAAGGAGATGTTCTTTTCATCCCACACCACATGTCTCATGCCGCCTCTTCTTTTCTTTTATCTCCATTTAAAGAAGCAGCTATTTTAACAATAGATGGAGTAGGAGAGTGGACAACAACTGCATATGGTTTTGGAAAAGGAAATAAAATAGAACTAAAAAAAGAAATAAAATTTCCTTCATCTATTGGGTTATTATACTCTACAATAACTGCTTATCTAGGCTTCACAGTAAATAATGCAGAATACAAAGTTATGGGACTTGCACCATATGGAGACATGACTAAAAAAAATCCTTATTATAAAAAACTGAAAAAAACAATTGACATAAAACAAGATGGCTCTTTTAGACTAAATATGAAATATTTTGTCTATCACTATAAAGATAGAATGCCTTCAAGAAAACTTTGCAAGCTATTAGGCGGAAAACCTAAAAAAAGAGAAGAAGAATTAACACAAAGGTATAAAGATATTGCCGCTGCACTTCAACTAATAACAGAAGAAGTAGTTCAAAAAATGCTTAATCATCTTTATGAAGAAACAAAATGCCCTAACCTAGTAATTTCAGGAGGATGTGGTTTAAACTCTGTAAATAATGGTAAAATCTTAAAAAATACTAAATTTAAAAAAATCTGGATACAGCCAGATGCAGGAGACGGAGGCACAAGTCTAGGAGCCGCAGCATATGTTTATTCAACTATCTTAAATAAAAAAAGAAGATATGAATTTAATAACTCTTTCCTAGGTCCAGAATTTTCAACAGAACAGATAAAAAAATTCTTAGAAAAAAATAAAATAAAATATTCTATTTTTAAAACAGATAAAGAACTAGTAAAAAAAGCTGCAAAACTTCTTAATGAAGATAATGTTATTGGATGGTTTCAAGGAAAAATGGAATGGGGCCCTCGTGCTTTAGGAGCAAGAAGCATTCTTTCAAATCCAACAAATCCAAATATGCAAGAAATTCTGAATCTAAAAGTAAAACACAGGGAAAAATTCCGTCCTTTTGCTCCAGTTGTATGTGAAGATGATGCTCTAAAATTCTTTGATTGTGACAAACCAATTCCACTTCCAACAGATTTCATGTTAATGGTATATCCAATAAAAGAAAAATGGCATAAAAAAATTCCATCTGTAACTCATGTTGATGGTTCTGGAAGACTACAAACAATAAGAAGAAAACAAAACCCACTTTATTATGATACAATAAAAGAATTTGGATCTTTATCAGGAATTCCAATTTTAATTAATACCTCTTTTAATATAAGGGGAGAGCCAATTGTTTGCAATCCAGCAGATGCATATAAATGTATGATGGGAACAGGAATCGATTATTTAATAATGGATAAATTCCTTATAAAAAGAGAAGAAAATCCTCAACACATGTGGGATAGTGAAAAATATGCAAAAAACTAAAATAAACCTAATTGTACTAATTTCTACAATTATAATTCTCCTAATAATTCTTGAAATCTTTTTAAGAATCTTCTTTCCAATCTCAGATAATCTATTTATAGGTGATAAAATAATAGGACACAAACACATTCCAGATAAAAAAGCTAAATATCTAAGTGAAGAATATAAAACAATCTCTTTATTTAATTCAGAAGGATTCAGAGACATAAATCATGAAATAGAAAATCAAAATAAGACAAGAATTGCATTTCTTGGAGACTCTTTCACAGATGCACTAGAAGTTAACTTTGAAAATTCATTTCACCAAATTCTAAAAAAAGATCTCAACAAAAACTATCCAAACAATTATGAAATTTTTAATTTTGGAATGTGGTATTTTTCTACAGCTCAAGAATATCTTCTGTATAAAGAATATGTAAAAAAATACTCTCCAGATATTATTTATTTACAGGTTTTCTACAATGATCCTTATGAAACCTGTCTTCCAAATTCACAAAATCCTTCTTACTACTTAGAAAATAATCAAATAAAGGCAAGGGAATTTATTCCATTAAAAACAGGAAAACTAAAATTATTCATCTCTAAATATTCTAAACTCGCAGTTTTAATAAGAAAAACCTATAAAGATTTTCAAGCAAAAACCTCTCAACAAGAACTAACACAACAAGAAGGAATTCAAAAAGAAAAAAAAGTCTATCTCGAAAACTATGACAAAGAAACACTAGATTGTTTTTATCTTTCAGAATATTTTCTTAAAAAACTAAAACAAGAAATAGAAAATGATAATGCAGAACTAAGAGTAATAATTATCTCGCATCCTGCTTCTATTTATGAAAAAGATAAACAAGAATTTTTAGAAAATACAGAACTAGATGAGGAAATCTCTTTTGACAAACCTGAAAAACAATTTGAAAATATCTTAAATAAACTTGGAATAAAATATATCTCAACAAAACAAGAATTTAAAAATCAGAGAAAAAGAGTTTACTTTGAAAAAGACAAGCACCTAAATGAAAAAGGTCATGAAATTCTTGGAAAAATGCTATACGAAAACTTAATAAATAAAAAAGCATTTTAAAAAACAGGAAGTAAAAAAATGTCAAACAACAAACCATTAGTATTAGAAGTATGGGATTTTCTTAAAGTTAGAAAAAAATACTGGTTACTCCCAACAATAATTTTACTAATAATAGTTGGGATTTTAATCATCTTCGGCCAATCATCCGCCTTAAGCCCTTTTATTTATTCTTTGTTTTAAATGTTATTGGAGCTTCTAGCTCTTTTCATAGGGATTATTGCAGGAACAATAACTGGCCTAATTCCAGGAATACATATTAATCTCATATCTTCTCTTTCTCTAACCCTTCCTTCAGCTTTTTTCTCATTTCCACTAGCTATTTTTATAACCTCTATGTCTATAACTCATACTTTCACTGACTTCCTTCCTTCCATTTTCCTTGGAGCTCCAGACGAAGACTCTGCACTAAGTGTTTTGCCAGGACATAAACTCCTTTTACAAGGAAAAGGATATCTTGCAACTCTTTTAACAGTATATGGCAGTTTAGCAGGAATTTTTATCATAATACTTTTTATCCCAATTTTTATTTATATTCTTCCAATTATCTATCCATATATTGAAAAGTTTATTCCATTTATTTTAATTCTAGCTTCTTTATTTTTACTAATAAAAGAAGAAAATAAATTTTTAGCAATAATAATTTTTCTTTTAGCTGGAACACTTGGTTTAGTGAATCTAAACCTAAATATATCTAATCCTCTTCTCCCTCTTCTCTCTGGACTTTTTGGTTCTTCAACTCTTCTAAATAGTATCTTGCAAAAGACTAAAATAAAAAAACAGTCTTTGAAAACAGAGAAAATTAAAAAAAGAAAAATTTTCTCTTCAATCATTCCTTCTATTTTTGCTTCTCCTCTTGTCTCTTTTCTTCCATCTCTTGGAGCAAGCCAAGCAGCCATAATATCTCTAGGATTAAAAAACAAACAAAATCCTAAATCTTTTCTTATCTTGCTTGGAAGCATAAATACTGTTGTAATGGGGCTTTCTTTCATAACTCTTTATACAATTCAAAAAGCAAGAACAGGTTCAGCTCTTGCTGTTTCTAAAATTCTTTCTAATTTTTCATTTAATCATCTAATAATTCTTTTAACAACAATTATTATTTCTGCAATTTTTGCTTCCTACATAACCTTATTTTTAGCAAAAAAACTTGCAAAAAACATAACTAAAATAAAATACTCTCTAATATCTATTTTAATTCTAATATTCATAACAATTATAATAATTTATCTTTCAAATTTTCTAGGTTTTCTAACATTTCTAGCTGCAACTTGCCTAGGAATTTTTTGCATTTTAAAAAAAGTCAGAAGAATTCATCTAATGGGCGCTTTAATGCTTCCAGTAATTATTTTTTATCTTTTTTAAAACCACTTCTTTAAAGCCTCTTGCTTTTCTTTTTCCCTTCCAAAAATACTTTCAATATAACTTTTAGTTAGCTCCAAATCTTGAAAAACATAATCTGGGACACTGAAATTTTCAGCAAGATCCATTGCAGGCTCCATGTATTTTAAAATGCTTCCTTTAGAAATTGTAAATATTATTTTTCCTCCGCACTTTAAACAACTTCCCTTTAATGGAACTCTTCTATATTTTTCATTACACTTAACGCACCTAAACTGCTGTTGGGAAAACTTTCTCAAATTTCCTTTTATATCTCTTATAAAATGCCTATCAATAATAAGTCTAGCAACATCAGAAGTATCTGCAGGTCTTAGTTTTGTAACCAGCTCCATTGCTTTTTCAACCTTCTCTTTCATTGTTGCAAGTTTTTTATAACTAGAACACAAAGTTCCAGAATTAAAATTAGATAGTTCATAAGAATATCTTAAATCTTTAAACTCTTTTCCTCCAAGTCTATCTCCAATCTGCTCTATCTTAATTTCATAAGGTTGTTTCAATTCCCTCCCTGCCTTATATAACTCATTAGGTAATTCCCTAACAACATCTACATTAAAAATCATGTCATCTACCTCTCCTGCAGATATCCTAACATTTAAAACAAGAGGTGCGTCTTGAGTTCCACCTCTATGAGCAGGAAGATACTCTCTAGAAAAATTAACTAGCATATCTAAAAGCAACATCATTGTTGCTTCATCTCCATCACAATCTCTTCTCATAGCTGCATGCATATATGGAGAAGCAAGAAAACTCTGTGTTTTTGAAAACCCTATAATTCTTCCAACAACTCCTGCACAATTATGAGGTGCCATACATCCTAATAAATGTCCAACTAAATCTTCTCTTTCTTTTAAATTATAAAAAGGTTTTAACCCATAAAATCTAACTAAGAGAGAATCAATAAAACTAGCTACATTCATAAAAACATTATCTGCTTTTTCATCTAAACTATCTGGACAGCAAGGAAGAATAACATCATGAGGTAAAATCTCTAAAACTTGCTCCTCATTTTTAAGATCATTTCCATAAATGTCTTTATTATATCCTAGCTCTTTTAATTTCTCTATACTTGTCTCAACCTCAATTGGTTTAAAATGAGTTATAGGCAATTCAGTAGCATCATATCTAATAGTTCCGTCCTTATTTACATTTAAATTAAAAATACTTCTTAAAATTCCCTTACACAAATGTTCAGGAACATGTCCTTGATTGCTTGTTCCTCTTACTCCTTTTATTAGTGGAGGTATTTCAGATCTATCTAGATTTAATTTTTTTCTTGCAGAATCTAGATAAGATTTAATATCAATTCTTTGAGACATATAACTTAAAGCCTTAGAATGTTCAGGGCATTTTTCTTTTGAAAATTTTTGTTTACACTCAGGACAAAAATTCAATTTCTCACACTCTCCTCCGCAATCCTTACAAATATAATAAATACTTTCCTTGCCACACTTCTTACATTTATAAATTGGAAACTCAGATTTAATACTTCCAACTGAACAAGCTTCTTGAAAACTTCTTAATCTCCCTCCTTCTTTTCCAACAGGAAATAAAACATTAGGACTTCCAACTAATTTTCTTAACTTAGCTTTTTCAGGTCTTCCCATTCTCGCACCAATAAAAGTTCCAGCCTTATCTTCAATTTTATACTTAGAAAGAAAATTTATAATTTCTAAAACCTCTTCTCCTTTAATTTTTTTCTTTAGTTCTTCTATTTTTTGTTTTAATGAAAAGTTCTCGTTACTAATCAAACTTTCACTTAATCCAAGATTTACTAACAGAGCCTCAGAAATTTCTTTTTCAAGAATAACATTTTCTAAACTCACCTTGTGTTCAATTCCTAATAACTCTAAAGCTCTCTTTGCTTGAGAAAAATCCTCTTTCTGAAGTTTAGAATAAGGTAAAATAATCTTTTCTCTAATCCTAGCTTTTTCTAACCAACTTAATAATTCTAAAAAATCTTGTTTTTTAATCTGGCTCCAATAAAAAATGAATTTAGGGTATAAAGGAATCTTAAATTTTTCACTTAAAGAAATTGCTTGAGAAAAATCTATATTATAAGGGTTTAAATCTTCAATAATATACTCATTTAAATTAATATTTTCTTTTAAATCCTGCATCCACTCTTGCTCAGAATATCCTGCAGGCATTAAAACATGATTTCTATCTAAAAAATCTCCATACGGAACAAGTAAATCTCCTAAATAAACAATCTCTTCTATTTCTGGATAGAGTTTTTTGCCTTCTTCATATTTTTTAATTATTTTCAAATCCCCATTTTTCAACTTAACAATAGGCCCATCTATTGTATCACAACTAACAACTGCACAACCTTTTGTAGGCCTTTCAATTTTTAACTGAGAACCAATTGCAATAAAATCTCCTAACACAGACATAGTAGAAGGATTAATAGCAAGTGCAGAATATCCTGTATTTCTCGCTCTTCCATATCTTAATCTAAATCCTCCAGATTCAGAAGGATGACTTAAAACAGGTCTACCTGCAACTAAATCTTGAATATAAACTGCAGCTGCTTTTTTATCACTTTTAACATCTCTTAATTTTTTTTGTAACTTGCAAAAATCTTCCATAAAATCCCACCCACTTAGTTTAAAGCCTTTTTCTTTTAGTTTTCTAATCATCTTTAAAATCTTAGGTGCTTTTTGGGCAAGTCCCTCTCCAAGAGTTAAACAAACTCCAGAACGGATTAAATTAGTTTCCATCCTCTCTAAATCTTTATGATTACTTACCTCTCTCTGAGAACTAGGATCTCCTGAAACTTGTAAAGGCATCTTGCTTGTCATAAACTCTATCTCTTGTTCAGTTGGAAGATACTGAAGATTAGTAACTCTTTCATGATAATCATATAACTCAGTAACATATCTCTTAACCTCTGTTTCTGTAGGGTCATATTTTGCATAACCCATTGCCTCTCTCAAATAATCTGCAATAACTAAAGAAAAAGCTGCTGCAGTTCCTCCTGCACTTCTTATAGGTCCTGAATAATAAACATCCATATACTCTTTATTTTCTTTAGTTTTCCTTAGTTTAAATCCAGTATATCCTTCAATAGCACTTGAAACAACCCCTAAAGTAATATATGCTATTCCTGTTCTAATTCCTGCATCCATTGACTCTTGTAAATCTTGGAACTTACAAAATTTTTCTTTGGCAATTTCCTCTGCAATTTGTAAACAAACAGCAGGATCTAGTTTTCCATGCTCTTTTTCTAATTCTAAAATTCTATTAATTGCTTTTTGATTATTTAACTGAGGATAAACAGTTGAAATTAATCCAATAACTCTTCCAGCCAAACTAGTTGCAAGAGGAATTTCTACCTTACTTTTAGGGTCAAGTCCTTTTTTCCTTGCTTTTTCTGCAACATCATACGCTACCTCAACCCTTCTCTTCAACTCAGCAAAATACTTCTCAATCTGCATTTTCTTCCTCTCCATCATAAAAATCCATAATTTTCAGTTCTCTTGTTTTTAAATTTAAAACAGGCACCTTACAATAATCTGGATCATTTCCTACTTTTTCTTCAAAAGGAGTAATTGTCTGCCAACAAGAATTTGCAATTATTAAGATATTATTATACATTTCTACCTCAGACCTATGCCAATCTCCTGTAACAATGACGTCTGGCACTTCAGAAATAACAAAAGGGTCTTCTTTTGTAGGAACATAAACCACTCCTCCACCAGAATGCATACCTGAAATCATTCTTCTCTTCAATAATTTCTTTACAACCTTAGCAGGAAAATCATGTATATCGTTGCTTCTTAAAGATTCCATCTCACTAGAAGTAGAGTTCATACTCGCACCATGATAAATTAAAAAATTAAAATCTTTTCTCCCATCAGAAATTGCAACCCTAGAAGGATTAGAAACAAGAAAAACATTATCCATCTCATATAATCCTTGAGCATATTTTTCAGATATCTGTGGCTGAGGTTCTGCAACTCTTACTCCATCATGCTGTCCAGGACAAATTACTATTTTAATGTCTTTTCTTATTTTATTTAAAAAATTAGAAAGAACATCGTACTGACTTTTTAAATCTTTAATATTCAGCTGAGACTCTTGTCCAGGAAAAATTCCTACACCATCAACACTATCTCCAGAAATAAAAAGATATTTTATTTTTTTTGCTTCTTTTCTTTGCTCTTCACTTCCACTTTTCCCATTTATCCATTTTATAAATTTAAGGAGATTTTTTTCTAAAAAATTCTCACTTCCTACATGTAAATCAGAAATAAATGCTACTCTTTCATCTACAGAAAGATATTTTTTTTCAGGAATAGAAGAGTCAGGGTAAACTAAATCATTTACAAATAAAATCTCCTGATTTCCACTACCTCTAAAACCAATAACATCGTCTAATAAAATATCCTTGCTTTTTTCAAAAACCTCTTTTTTATTATTATTAATCAAAACTCTCATAGTTCCAGTTAAATCCTCTACCTCTAAAAGAAGATTTTTATTTTGAGTGACTCTTTTATCTGTAACAATACCTATTATAGAAACATTCTGTCTTTTTCCTCCTAATTTATTAATAGAACTAAGATTAGTTAAATCACTTCTATTTTGTAAAATATTTTTAAGAAGAGTATACCTATTTCTATAATATTTAGTAAAATCTCCTACAGAAATCTCTTTTTTCTCATCTGGATAGTTTTTAATTATTTTTAAAAAGCTCTCCTGATTTTGATTTATCACAATTTTATTTTCTATCTTAAGACTTATACCAAAATTAATAAAAAACTGTTTAACATTTTGTTTTTTCTCACTATCTAATTCAGAATAAACTTGTTTTAATTTTGAAGCATTATTATTAAAAAAAGCTTTTGTAATTATTTTCTTTTTTAAATCAAGTTTAGTTAAAATCTCTTTAACTATTTCTGGGTCAAGAGTTTTAAGACTATCTAAAACCTCTTTATCTAATAAGATGCCTCTTTCTATACAAAATTTCAATATATCTTCCATTTTAATTTTACAAAACCAATGCTTCAGTCAAAATTCCCTTAACTTTCTCTAAAAGCCTTGAAGGAATAGCAAGTTTAATCTGTCTAGTCCTACCATATCTTCCTTTACTCACAACCCTTGCATTAATCAATCCAAGCATATCAAACTCAGCAATAATATCTGAAACTCTTCTCTGAGTTAAAATCTCTATTTTTGCTTTTTTACACAAACCATTATAATAATCATAAACATCACCTGTAAAAATCTTCTCTAGTTTTCTTCTTTCAGTCAAATTAATTATTGCTAACAAAACTAATTTAAACTGTTTAGGTTCTGTTTCAACAATATCTATAATTTTATCTTTCTCAATTTTTTCATTAGCTTCATCTATGTGTTCTATTTTAATTTTCTTTTGCCCTCTTCTTTCTGCTAGCTCTCCTGCAATTCTTAATAAATCTAAAGCTCTCCTAGCGTCTCCATGCTCTCTAGCAGCTAGGGCAGAACACTTTGCAATAACTCCATCTTGCAAAACTCCTTTCAAAAAAGCATCTTCAGATCTTTTTTTTAAAATTTCCTGAAGTTGAATCGCATTATAAGGAGGAAAAACAATCTCTTCTTCACCTAAACTACTCCTAACTCTAGGATCAATTGAATCTAAAAAAGTAAGATCATTGCTAATCCCTATTATCCCTATCTGAGAATTAACTAGCTCTGAATTAAGTCTAGTTAAATTATATAAAAAACTATCAGGTATTTTTTGCATTGCTTGGTCTATTTCATCTAAAATAATTATAATTAGTTGTTTTTCTTGTTCTATTAAATCAATAAATCTAGAATAAACCTGGTCTGTTGGAAGCCCTGTAGCTGGAACACTTCCACCTAATTTAGAAATTAATTCAGCAAGAATTCTATATTCAGTATCAGCAACTTTTTTTAATTTGCAATTAATATACTCTATTTTTAAATTAACACCATTATCCATCTTCTCAAGCCTACCAAATAACTTATTTCTAACATATTGCACAGAAAGAGTCTTTCCTGTTCCTGTTTTTCCATAAATAAACAAATTACTGGTTCTCTCACCTCTTAAAACAGGTGCAAGAACATTTGCTACTTGCTCTATTTGCGCGTCCCTATGTGGAATATCTTCAGGAGTATAGTTTGCTTGAAGAATATTTTTGTTTTTAAACAAATTGTTTTCAATAAAAGAATCAAATATTTTATCTACTTTCATCCTCTTTTTCCTCCTTAGAATCTAAAAAATCTCCCTATCTATTTAAACTTTATTATAATAAAACCAAGATAATCTAAAATAGTATTTCATGTGGAAAAAATCTAAATATCGTCGAAAAATTGAAAAAATAAAACATTTAAAACTAGAAAATTCTGTCGTCACGAAATAGAGGAGACACCCTTATTTCATGTGGAGATTAAAAATAAAAAAGAGGCCTATCTAAAATCTAAAAATAGAATATAATAAAAATAGAATATAAAGGAAAAGATTAAAATTATGATAAAAAACCAAGAAAAAGATTGAAAATATAATGAAAAATAAAGGAAAAGATTAAAAATATAATGAAAAATAAAGGAAAATAGTAAAATTATTATAAGAAATAAAAGAAAAAAGTAAAATATAATAAAAAACCAAGAAAAATTGAAAATAAACTATCTATTATATTATATATATTATAATATATATAATATATAATATAATAATTTATAAATAAAAAATAAAAAAACAAAACACATTTTCCTTTTTAAATGATTCTATAAGAAATAAAGGGGTCAGGGTTTTACTATCTTAATTTAATAACAAATTTCAAAAATAAAACAAAAAGTTTATAAAGAATTTAACTATCAACATAATATGATATCAGATAAAAAACCACTTAAAGAGATTTTAGGTAAAATGGTGGTTACAAAAGAGGGAAAAAGACTAGGAATGGTTAAAGATATTACTTTTGAAACTAGAACAGGAGAGTTAATACAAATTATAGTAAAAGATCCTACTCCTTATACAAAAAATCTTAACCTAGAAAAAACTAAAGAAAACGAGCTTTTAATTCCCCATAACTCAATTATAGCTATAGGTGACTTTGTTGTTGTAAGTGAAGAAGATTTATTGTAGTCTTCTATAATAATATTTAAAAACTAAATTTTACTAAAAAAAACATGCAAGTAGTAGGTTTTAACTTTTCAAAAATATCAATAGAGAAAAAAAAAGATGCAACTGGAAAAGTATCTATAAACTCAAACATAGATATAGAAAATATAGAAAAAGCAAAAATAGATGTTTTCAAAGGTCAATCTAATCTAAAGATAGATTTTAAATTTACTATAAAATATGAGCCAGAAATTGCTGATTTAGAATTTAAAGGCTCTATCATAATTCTTGTTTCATCAAAAGAAGAAAAAGACCTTTTGAAAAAAACAAAGAAAAAAACACTTGATGATAAATACAGAATTCCTTTATTTAACTTAATACTAACAAAGTCTTCAATAAAAGCTCTTCAACTAGAAGAAGACATCCAACTCCCCACACATATTCCCTTTCCAAGGATAAATCCAAATTCTAACCAAGCAAGATACGCAGGATAGATAAGTTTATCAATATAAAATTCTACTTATTTCTTATGTTTGATATAAGAACAAGGAAACTCGCACAACTTGCAGTAAGATATTCTATAAAAGCAAAACCTGGCGAGAATATAATGATTTCTGGAGGTAAAGAATCTATTCCTTTTTTAGTAGAGTTATATAAAGAAATAATTCTTCAAAAAGCATTTCCAATAGTTAAATTTTCCCTTCCAGACACTAGCCATTTTTATTATGAAAAAGCCACAAAAAAACAACTTGAAAAATTCCCAGACCTAACTTTTGATTCTGTAAAAAAATGCCAAGCATATATAGGAATAAATACAGAAGAAAATACAAGAGACCTCTCTTCTACAGATCCTAAAAAAATATCTATAAGACAAAAAGTTACTCGTCCTATTTCAGATTATATTGTAAATAGAAAAGATAAAATTAGGAGAGTCACAATTGCTTTTCCTTGTCTTGCTCATGCTCAAGAAGCAGAAAAATCCCTAACAGAATGGGAAAATTTTGTTTTTTCTTCATGTTTAATTGACTGGGAAAAATTTGGTAAAAAACTAGAAAAAATTAATAAAAAATTTGAAAAAGGAAAATCAGTTCATCTTTTAGGAAAAAATGTAGATTTAAAATTTTCAATAAAAGGGAAAAATTCTATAGCAGATAAAGGAGAAGAAAATATGCCTGGTGGAGAAATTTTCATGGCTCCTGTTAGAGAAAGCCTAAATGGATGGATTAAATTTGATTTTCCTGCAATAGAAGCAGGAAAAGAAGTTCAAGATATTGAACTAAAATTTAAAAATGGAAAAGTAATTGAGTCAAAAGCGTCAAAAAACCAAGATTTTCTTAAAGCAATGATTAATACAGACAAAAACTCTTGTTATGTAGGAGAATTTGGAATAGGAATGAATCCTAAAATAACAAAATTCTCTAAAAATCTTTTATTTGATGAAAAAATTTCAGGAACAATTCATCTTGCTTTAGGAATGGCTTACAAAGACAATGGTGGAGGAAATGACTCAGCTATCCATTGGGATATTGTAAAAGATATGAGAAAAGCAAAAATAATTCTAGATGGAAAAGTTGTTCAGAAAAACGGCAAGTGGAAGATTTAAACAATATCTTTCACCTTACCAAAATCATAAATCTTATCTCCAAGAATAAAAATCTCAAAGTTTCTCACATCAACATGTCCTTCTAAAAATCCCGGCTTTGTTCTACCTAAAATATTTACCCCCTCTCTTAAAGAAAAAAAACTAGGTAAAATAATCATTTGTTTTCCTTTATATTTTCCAACCAAAAAACACTTATATTTCTCTCTTTTACTTTTCTCGCTAATCGTAATAGAGGGATGAAAATGACCCACAACAATTCTTTTAATTTTCTTATCTTTTAGACCCTTATCTTTAAAATCTTTTTTCAAACCATGAAAAAAAGCAGTTTTCTTATTAAAATATATTTTTTCAAATCTAATTTTAGGAAATTTTTTCAAAATAGGCCCAAGAATATTATCATGATTTCCTTTTGTAATTATTAAGTTTTCACATTTTCCCAATAAAAATCTCAAAACCCTAAAAGTATCTCTCCACTCTTGCTTAGAAATCTCCCCAAACTCATGTTTTATATCTCCTAATAAAATAATTTCTTTAATATTCTTTTTCTCTTTTTCTAATTTTTCAAAAATACTTTTCAAATCCTTTAAGGTTTCTTTTTGCTGGTGCCTAGGTAATAAAACCCCTGATTTATTTATTGCTTCTTCAAAACCAACATGTAAATCAGTCATTACTAAAATTTTTTCCACAGGAAAATAAAGAGCTTTATCAATAAATTCAAATTCCATAAAATTAAACTAAAAATAAGATATTTAAAACTATTTAAATCATTTTTCTTCTTTTAAAACTAATTAATAATTTCTCCTCTCTCTTCCAAATGCCAAATAATGTTTTTGAAAAGCTACAAGGTACATTCTACATGTCTTATAATTTCTACAACTAACACAATAAGAGTTGTCCCTTATTCTTTTATTCCCGTATCTTAAATTTGTAAAACACTCAAGAAAAAGTAATGGCTGTTCCCCTCTATTTTTTATCTTCCTTTTCTTTAACTCTTTTAATTTGGCATCCATTAATTTAAGATCAAGCTCCATAATTTGGTGCCTCTTATATAATGTTAGAACAATATAAATAACTTTCCAATATCTTCACTATTTCCACTAATCAAATAAAACACTTAAACTCTTTCCCATAACAGTTCTATAAATAGCCTCTCCAAAAATCCTTATCAAAGAAACAACCTCAAAATTCCCATCACAATTTAAAGTATCACTAACTAAAACCTTATCAAAAATTCCAAATTTCTCAGTACCTTCTGTAAATAACCCATGAGTAACATATGCAAAAACATTTCTAGCACCTTTTTGTTTTAATACCTCTGCTGTCTTAATCATAGTCCCACCAGTATCAATTATATCATCAACTAATAAACAATTTTTACCCTCTACATTTCCCATAATTTTAATCTCTCCAACAATATTTTCTCTTTCTCTTGTTTTAAATCCAATTGCAATATCTGCTTTTATTCCTCTTCTTGCCAATCTCTTAACAAAACTCTCTGCTCTTTTAGCACCTCCAATATCTGGAGAAACAATAACTAAATTACCTAATATTTCTCTATAATTTTGTTCTAAAAAATCAATTAAAGCAGGATAACTATAAAGATTGTCAAAAGGAATATCAAAAAACTCTTGTATCTGGGCTGCATGTAAATCTACAGTCATTCCTCTATCAGCATATTTTGAAACCATATCTGCTAGAGCTTTAGAATTTACACTAACTCTTGAAGCTTCTTTTCTATCTTGTCTAGCAAACCGCGTATATGGTAAAACAACATTAATTTCAGAAGGCGAAGAAAAAGTCATTGCTTCAAGAATAAAATTCAACTCAGTATACCACTCACAAGGATTTTTATTAGAATCATGTATAATAAAACACTTTTTTCTTCTAATATTATCCATAATCCTCACCTTAAACTCATTATCTTTAAAAATAAATTTTTCAATATCAACCAAAATAACATCTATCATCTTTGTTTTTAAATACTCATAAATCCCTTTTGCAAAATAATATCCCTCTCCCTTAGGATCAGCAATTATCGCAACTCCCTCTCTTATCATATCAAGAAAAAAATTCCAAGCTTTATAATCTTTATCACAATTCAAAATATATTTTTTATTTCTTAGCTATTTTCCATAAATAACTAAAATAAGCTTTCATCTCATTTGCTATTAGCTTATTTTGAATTTCAATAGCCTGAGGATTTCCATTCATTGTAAAAGAAAAAACAATATACTCTCCATAAATAATTGTAGAAGCATTTGTCGGCAAATCTTTAAAAAATCTATCTTCCCCCCACCCTGAAAAAAATCTAACTAAATCAGTTCCTTTAAATTTCTCATTCCAAATCCCTTTATATTCTATTTTTTTATGTAGTTTCTTTTTCTTTAAATCTCTAATTAGTTTTTCAATAAATATTTCAAAACTTTCTTCTCCTACTAATTCTTTCCCCTCTTTTTTATTAACATCCATTACTCCTGCAGGCCCTCCACTAATAGAATATAGTTCCTTAATTTCCCCTTTCACCACCCTATTATATAAGTTAAAAGCAAACTGCTTCTGGCTCTCTTTACTTTCAAAAACCCTTACTTTTGAAACCCCTTTTTCTTTAATTTTTTCAAATTCAGGAATCAATGACAAAAGCATATTCTCTTTATCTTTTATTTTAGTTATAATCTGTCCAATGTCTAAAGCATTATAAAAAATCTTTTTCTCTTTCTCAATCTTGCTACAAAATCCTTTTTCAATAAGCCTTTCTAAAACATCATAACAAGTAGATCTATGAATTTTTATCTCTTTTGCTATATTATATGCAGTTAGTTCGTTTTTTCCCACTAAAAAAATATATATTTTTATCTCTTTCTCATCCAGCCCATATTCTTTTAAAATCATCGATATTTTATTTTCCATATGAAATAAAGGGGCAAATACTATAAAAATCTTACTATTTTAGTCGACATTTTCCGACCACTTTTATTTAAGAACCTTATTTCACCAATAAATAGTAAATAAACCAAAATAAAATAAAAATGAAATACAGAACACTAAGAAAAGTTGCTAAAAAAGCAGCACCTTATGCACTTGCAATAAGTCATATTGCATTAGTTGCAGGAACTATTGCTTTATGCGGGCAACCATATGAAAAAGTAAAGTTAGCAGCAGAAATAACTGCCCCAATTGGAGGCTTAGAAGGTCTTTTCCTAAGAAAAATACTAAAATAAAAATGACACAAAAAATAGTCCTTTATCATGGTTCTTTAGAAGAATTAAATTCAAGAAATCCTAATGAACAATATGAATTTCATAATAAATATGGGAGCTATATCTCTACTGATTTTTTTTACAATAATCAATGGTCTAGGAGAATCAGCGGACAAATTCTCGCAGATGGATATGCAGGACTAATTAATAGAAGAACAAATTTTATTTTAAGAGGACTAATAACCCAATTTTTATATGCTAATGTTGAAGGAACCCCAATTGTAAGAAAAGAAAAACCAAAGGAAAAAAAGAAAAAATGAATTCTCTAAAACCTAAACGAGTTAAAGAAAAAATACACTATGCAGCCCTAGGCGCTTATCTCCCCTCTCTTGCTTTAGCAGCCCAAACATACCATAAAACAGAATCTATTTTAGAAGCAATGGTTGTTGGAGTGGGTTTTGAATTAATTGCATTGATGGGAACAACAATTCTTTCAAAATATTTCACAACTTATAACGACTAATCATCTTTCTTTATGCAATTTATGCATTCTCTTCAAAAAATTAATCTTATCCTCAATTTTCATCAAATCACTATGAGCCTGCATAATTAAATTTAAAGCAAAAGGTGAAGCAAGCTTTGTTTGCATAACTTCTACATCTACATCTCCAGAACGAATCCAATTTAAAACATTTCCTGCATTTTCTATATCCATAACATCTTCTAAAACCTCTCTTCTCGCCTCTTTTAAAATTGGAAAGTCTTTTGAAATCTTTTTAACAGCAGATAATAAAATATAACTAGACACTTGCTGCCTTCCTACTGACTTTTTCCTCCCTTTATACTGTCTAAGAATCATCAAAGCACGAGTTGCACAGTGCCTAAATCTTCTATTTAATACCTCTGCCCTGTTAATTGCCTCATCTAAAATCTCCCTCAAATTCTTTTTACTAATAAAATTCAAAGCCTTATCTAAATTCATCTTATCACCAGCAAGGAAAAAACCACTATCACTTATTCCTATCTCAATATCTCTTCCACCAGCTCTCCCTATTATAAAAGCAAAAGCCCTAGATAAAGCATCATTAACTCTTCTTCCATACATGGAATGAAACAACAAATATCTTTTCCCATTATCTTTAAAATCCTCAACAATAAGTTTATTTTTATGAGGAATTTTCCATTTTGCCTGAAGAGAAAAATAATTATAAATTTGTTCTGCAACAGAATCAGAACAATATAAAAAATCTTTAATAAATTCCAAAACTTTCTCTTTTTTCATCTTTTTTTTAAGCTTTTCTGACATAAGCTTCCTAAATCTTGCTATTTCTAAAGCTAAATCAAAACTTAAAGGAAGCATTTCAGAAAACCAAGAAGGAATTGTTGGAGGTCTATTAACAGAAGCAGAAACATAAGCATTCATTCCACGAGTATAAAGAAACATGTATTTTCTTCCACCTAAAACAAAAACATCTCCTTTTTTTAATCTCTCTAAAAAAGCCTCATCTACCATTCCAACTTTTTCATTTCTTCTCTCACCAGCAGAAATAACCACATTAACAAAACTCTCTTCAGGAATCACACCTATGTTAGTCATATAAATAACTCTGGCCAACTTACCTCTTTTCCCTATTTTCTTTTCTTCTTCATCATACCATATTTTAGCATAAACATTTCTATGCTCTAACTCATACTCTCCTGATAAATAACTAATTACAGAAAGAAAATCCTCCCTAGTTAAACTAGAATAACAATAACTTTTCTTTATAACACTAAACATATCATCAATATCCCATATTTTATGAATAGCCATACCATAAATTTGCTGAGATAGAACATCTAAGCAGTTTTGAGGAATCTGCACCTTGTCTATCTTTCTCTCAATTGCTTCTTTAGCAAGAACAGAACACTCTACTAAATCATCTCTATCTAAAATAACAAATCTCCCTTTTGCAGTATCATGTAATTTATGCCCAGCTCTTCCAATTCTTTGCAAAGCCCTAGCAATACTCTTAGGACTTCCTAATAAAATCACAAGATCAACATAACCAATATCAATTCCAAGCTCCAAACTAGTAGAAGAAACAACAACCTTTAACTTTCCCTCTCTTAACCTCTGCTCTATATTAAATCTAAACTCTTTTGAAAGAGAGCTATGGTGTGCCCCAATATTTTCCATATATTTTTTAGGAAACCTCTCTCTTAAATGATGAATTACTCTTTCTGTTGCAGCCCTGGTGTTTGTAAAAATTAAAGTAGTTTTATGCTCATCTATTAGCTCATCTAGTAAATTATAAAGACTATCACTTAAATCATCCCCTTCTTCTATTAAATCTCCAACAGGGGTTATAACTTTTATATCTGTTTTTTTCAAATACTGCACATCTGCTAATAAACAATCTCTATTTCCAGTTAAAAAACCAGCAATCTTATCTAAAGGAGATATTGTTGCAGATAACCCTATCCTTGTCATCTCCATTATATTCTCATTTTGAAGTCTTTCAACACTTAAAGAGAGATGAACTCCTCTTTTATTAGCAAGAGCATGAATTTCATCTATAATTAAATACTCTACAGCACGAAAAAGCTCTGAAAACTTAATACTATTTAATACAATTGCAAGACTTTCAGGTGTAGTTATAAAAATATGAGGAGGGTGCTTTAACATCTTCTGCCTATCTTTAGGAAGAGTATCTCCTGTACGAAGCCCAATTCTAATTTTCTGCATTTTAATTTTCTTTTTTTCAGCTAGTTCCATTATCTCTTGCATAGGTTTTTCCAAATTAACATAAATATCATTATTCAATGCCTTTAACGGAGAGATATAAATTGCATAAACCTTTTCTTCTAACTCATCTTTTCTTGAAAGAGAAACAAGATAGTTAATTATAGATAAAAAAGCAGTTAAAGTCTTTGTTCCACCTGTTGGAGCAGAAATTAAGATATTTTGTCTATTATAAATTGGCATAACCCCGTATTTTTGCGGAAGAGAAAACTCCTTAAACTTACTAAAAAACCACTCTCTAACTAAAGGATCAAGTTTTTCCTTTAAATCTTTCTCTTTCCATAGTTTTGCTTTTTCAATCTTCATTTTAGAACCAGCAAGTATATTTAATTTCAATTATTTAAATACTTTCCTAAAAAATAGCAAAAATATATAAACACATACCGAATAACTTCTTTATGCCAGCTATCTCAGACAAGAAAAAAGAAAAAATCATTGAACAAATAATGCTTTATCTCTATGAAATCTTTCCAAAAGCCTCTTTTACATCTCATATTGCAAGAGAAATTGCAAGAGATGAGGAGTTTATTAAAGATCTTCTTCAAGATATAGAGAAAAAATCAATTGTAATTTCAATTAAAAAAAACAAACACGGAAAAACATTTTCTAGAAGAATAAGATGGAGACTTTCAAACAAAGCCTATCAAGCATATAAAGAAAGACAATAATCTAAACTAATAATTCTATAAGATAAATCTTTAAATAAATCAAGATATTATTTCATCAATGGATGAAATAAAAGAGGCTTTTTTAAGAGTAAAAAAAGACATGATTTCTATAAAAAAAGAGCTAGAAAACCTAAAAAAAGAGCTAAATTCTCTAAAACTAGCTTCGACACAAAACACTGAAAAAACAGCAATTTCGACAGATACTTCGACACTTCGACAGGAAATAGAGGGGTTAAAACCCCAAAATTTGGGTATTTCCATAGGAAATGAAGGGGTTCCAACAGACAGACAGACAGACAGACAGACAGACCAACACATAGTTATTCCGCCTAAAATCCCTATAAAACCAGAAAAACCCACATTTGAACAAGCTAGTGAAATTTTAGAAACTCTCGACAATATAAAAAAGGAAATTCGCTTAAAATTCAAGCGTTTAACACCTCAAGAAATGCTTATTTTCTCTACTTTATATCAGTTAGAACAAACTCAAAAAGAGGTAAATTATAAGGATATTTCCCTTAAACTTAATCTAAGTGAGTCCTCTATAAGAGACTATGTTTCTAGACTAATAAATAAAGGCATTCCCGTCGAGAAAATACGAAAAAACAATAAACAAATTATACTTAAAATCTCTGAAGATCTTAGAAAAATAGCCTCCCTTCAGACTATTATTCAGCTTAGAGATCTTTAAAATAATCATTATATCTTATTTTTTCGGTATACCGATTATCTCTAATTATAATCACATCTATTATTGTTATTTTTACATTTTCTTTCTCCAATTCTTTAAAATTTTACCTTCTCAAGCCCTATTAAGGCAAAATTTAATAAATTTCGCACAATCTCTCTCTTTTACCTAATCACACTATTTTTTCTCACTTATTTTACACTCTTTTTTACTTATTCAAACACTTTTTCTCATTTTTCACTACATTTCCTATTTTTCCACTGCTTTCTTCACTTTTCCTTTATCTTCTAACTCTCACTTTTCCACTTTTCGCACCCTATTTTTTGCAAAAAGTTCGCTTAAATATGATTTTTCTTACTTTTTGGCTATTTTTACTTATTTTTCTTCTTTTTCTTATCCTTATTAACTCTCACTTTTGCGTTTTTTAGCACTTTATTCTTGATATTTTCCTCAATATATAGCCTTTTTTTCCCTCCATTCTCCATACTTTCACTAATCAAATCCTCTATTTTCTTTTTTATGCTATTTACCTGTCCTCTAACTGTTGCTCTAGATTTCCCTGTCATTGCTGCTAGATCATCATAACTCAATTTCATGTCACTATTCAAAAGTATCCACACTAACGCTCTTTCCATTACTGATAATTGGTGTAAATCTGCTGTTTGAACAGCTGTTTGAACACCGTTTTGAACAGCTTGAACAGCTGTTTGTTCAATAAACACCTGCTTGCCCTGTTTAATTTTTCTTTTAGAAGCAGCAATATTTGAGAAAATTAAAGCATTTTTTACACCTTCAAGATCTTCTTTCATCGACGACAATTGCCTGTTTAAGTCTTGAACAGCCTGTTTAAGCTCCTTATCAGTCTTATCAAGGTGTTTAATCCACTCACCTGTCTTGTTTAAGTCCTGTTTAACAGCTTCAAATCCTAAACGTGTCTGCTCTTCAACTCTTTCAACCTCTTTTTTTCCACCAAATAACCATCCAAACATATCTATTTTAGAAAAATATACTATTTAAATCTTTCTCCCCCTCGATAAACAACAAAAACTTCCGACGATAAAACAGCGGAATAACCTCTAAAAAAACACTAAAAAACACGGATAAACAGCCTGTTTAAGTGAATAAACAGCCTTTTTTATTTTTAAACAGCCCACTTAAACAGCCATAAACAGCACATAAAAATACTTAAACAACATAAACAAAAGCCTTAAATAATGCAAAAACCTTTAATCAACATAAACAACCAATAAACACAAAAAACAACAAGAAAAATGAGGGAAAAAATAAAGCAATCAACACTAAAATTCAAACAAGAATTTAAAAAACATTCAGTCACAGCAATAACAGCTGCCTTTGCATTTCTTATAGCTCTTTCTTGGAGAACCCCTATTCAAGATTCAGTAAATAAACTAATAGAGTTCTTTGGTTTAACAGAAAAAGCACTTCTTTATGAGTATATTTCAGCAATAATTATCACAATAATCGCAGTATTATTCTTAATTATTTTTGCTAAGTGGACATCTAATCCAGAAAAACAAGAAACTAAAAAAACAAATAAAAAATAAATGCAAAAACTTTCTAGCGTCGACAAAACCTTCTTGCTAAGCTAAAAACAAAGAATCTTATCACAATAATTCTTAAAAACTTCAAAAAACTTCTAAAAAACAACAAAAATGCCAAGAAAACTAGCACCTAGATTAGCAAAATCTCCTGCAAAAATGAAAGCAAAATCTCCTGCAGAAGGTTTTTATCAGCATAAACAAGTAAAAAACACAGCATATTTCTTTGAAAATAATATGGGAAAACCAACAATACAAGAAGAATACTCTTGGCAATTTAAAATAGGGACATTTCATCCTACTAATAAAGAGTTTGATGAATATAAAAGGGTTTCAGAAGATGATTTGCAGAAACTTCTTACACCAGATCCAGACGATAAAGTAGGAAAAAGAAGAGCAAAATGGATAAAAAGAGTTCAAGCAAGAGTAAAATCAGGAGAAATTTACCAAGAATCAGAAGATATGCGAGGATGCCCTTACTAAAATAAAAATGCAAAAAATAACTGCGCTCAAAAAGTGAGGCCGAAGGCCGAACGCGCTCGACATCAGATTTTACAACATCTTTCAATCATAATAATCCTTAAAAACACAGGGAATTTAGATAAAAAATGAGTGAACAAGCAACAAAACCCAGAGCAAAAGTCGGCAAAAATCTATCAATAACTGTAAAAAACGCTTTGGTAAGTGTTTCTTTAAAATTTTCTCCTGAAACCACAGATATTC
>Ga0272441_10000158_pt1 | contig 151509 bp, 132 predicted proteins | sample SSMProp6N_FD_193582 | JGI IMG/M metagenome (GOLD analysis project Ga0272441, IMG submission 193582) | Marine sediment archaeal communities from Little Sippewissett salt marsh, Falmouth, MA, United States - SSM-Prop-6N | ecosystem: Environmental > Aquatic > Marine > Wetlands > Sediment ...
CAGAGCCGCGGCGTTGTGACAGTGAAGGGCGCAGGCGACAGAGAGTACAACGACCATACAGAGCTTCACGATATACTGCGGTATGCGATTCATGGTGACTCCTCGATTATTGTCTAGTGTACTGAGGGGAAAGTATAAGAAAAGGTATGCTATGTCAACCCGATTCCGGCATCACGGCCGAGAGAAGTACCTCAGTGATTCCGGCTTCCTTCAGTGGGTGGGCCCTTCGTCACTGTATCGGATTGAGAGAGAAGATCGTACAGACCGGTAATGGGCATGACGCAAAACGGGGGATGGACCCTTTCCGGCTCATCCCCCGCGCTGTGTATCTCATTTTTACGGAAAGAAGGGTTATTCCTTCTTTAACTCGCTCTTTGTGGCCTTTTCCTTTTCTTTCGCCTTCGCCACCACGTCTCCCGTGCCGCTCGATTCGGTGGAACTGGGCGCCTTCGTCTCGCTGCTCTCACTCTCCGATGTCGATGGCTTCTTTCCGCCATAATCGGTGACATACCAGCCCGAACCCTTCAGGTGAAAGGACGACAGGGATATCAATTTATCAACGGCACCGCCGCAGGCCTGGCATCCCGTCACCTCGTCGTCGGTGATACGCTGAAACACCTCAAATTTCTTCCCGCATTTCCTGCATTTATACTCGTATATAGGCATCTATAAAACCTCCGCAATATATTCTAATTGAGAATGTCTCCAATCTGATACTTATCGCTGAAACAGTCGAGAACCAGCGCCAGGTCGCTGTCGGCAATCGGTCGAAGCATATCTCTCGTGATGGCGTGGACCTTTTCCTCTTCCCGCATCTTTTCTTCCAGCGGGGCGTCGAAATCACTGTCACCACTGGTAAATCGTATGACATGGACCAGTTCATGGGTCGCTATGTACAGCAGGAGGGGGGCCATCTTGATAAAGGGTTCCCCCCGCTTCACGGCATCGACGATCCGGTCATCCTGCAGACAGACCTTGAAGAAATAAAAATTATCCGGGTGGTCGGCATCTTCGCCCTTCTGGCGCCAGTATCTGCAGAGATGGGCGAAGGCCCCTTCGTTTATTTCATGGTCGTCGAGGTGGGCCAGCGTCTTCACCTCATACCGGTGATCGCCCAGCCCGCCGGGCCCCAGACGGAAATGTCCTTCCGCCAGTTTCTCTGCGCGGTTAAATGCATTTTTTATGAGCGATATTTCCGACTTATTAAAATACATAGCACCCGCCATATCATCACAAGCCGCTGTTAATATATACACAACGCCCCTGATGTCAACACCTTTTATACCATTTCCACACCCCGCCGGCACGCCGGTCTCCCTTATTGGGGAAGCGGCGCGCTGCTCAGGAGATACTTGAGGTCATCGTCTTCGAACCGGATGGCAAATCCGATGAAGGGCGATTCGTTGCCCTCATCACTGAGAAAGTCATCCCATCCCGCTGACAGGTACACATGTTTCAAGAGTTCATATTCACCGAAGATCTTGAGATGGGGGTCCCGATCGGTATCGAAATCGAAGGCCTCGAAGGTAACCTTGAGATTGTCGTTCAGCGCATAATAGTCTACACCGATACCGCCCGTGGATTCCAGCAGCCCGCCCCGCAGGACGATGTCCTTGAATCGCTTGCCGATCTCGGCGTTGAAGAGGAGCCCGTCGCGATCCCACTCTTCACTGCGTGTCGTCACGCCGCCCGTGGTCGTGTCCGTGATCTTTCTCTTTCCCCTCGGGTCGGCAACGACGCCGAGGACGTAAAACTTGTCCCACTTGGGCTGGATCTTCAGGTTCAGATAGCTCTTCGCGTCGCTTGAGTCGAAGAGATATTCACCCCGGTAACTGAGGAAGGTCCTGAATTGCTCGGACTTGGAGACGTACTTGTTGATCCCCTTCATGCTCTCATCAATACTCTTGAGCCCCGCATTGAGGTTGTCCACCGTCTCCTCTTCGTTGACCAGCCTCCCGATGGTCCCCTCGCCCCGGTTGATCTTGTCTGAGATATCCCGCAGTGACACGAGGGTATCATTGAGGTTGTCGACGACACCATCATCCCTGACCAGTCTGCCGACGGTCCCCTCGCCCCGGTTGATCCGCTCCGTGATCTCCTTCAGCGAGGCCACTGTTTCATTGAGGTTGTCGAAGACACTCTCATCCTGTACCAGCTTGCCCACGGTCCCCTCTCCCTGATTGATCCGTGCCGTGATCTCCTTCAGCGAGGCCACCGTGGTACTGAGATCGTCAAAGACGCCGTCGTCGCTGATCAGCTTGCCCACGGTCCCCTCTCCCCGCTTGATTCGTCCCGTCACGTCACTGAGGGCGGCGAAGGTCTTTTCCATCTCCTTCGATGCGCTGGTGAGATTGGATATGAGGATCCCCAGCTTCTCATCATTCTGCCTGACCACATTGTTGAGGTTTTCACTCAATTCCCTCGTATTATTTACGATCTCTCTCAGACTCGCCTCTCCCTCGGCCCCGCCGACGACATTCCTGAGAGAGGCAGTGACGGCCTTGACGTCCTCGGTGATGAAGCCCATCTCCCTGAGCAGTTTATCGATGTCCGCCTGACGTTCCACCTGGGTTATTTGGCCCCCCTCTTCGATATATGAGGCCTGCTCGACACCGGGCTGAATCTCGATATACTTGTCACCGAGAATCCCGTGGGTCTTGATCGACGCGATGACGTCCCGCTCCAGCTTTACGCCGGGGACGATCCTCATGGCGACCAGTGCCTTGCCATCCTTGAGCGATATGTTTTCGACCCGTCCCACCTCGACGCCCGCTATCTGAACGGAGGCATCCTTGTCCAGACCGGCCGCGTTTTCGAAGGCGGCATTGACGATGTATCCCCTTTTGAGTCCGAACCCGTACTCACCAACGTGAAAAGACATGTAGGCAAGGAGAATCAAAGCCACCAGGACGAACAATCCCACCTTTGCCTCTGTGCTCACTGAACCCATCTATCTCCTCCCTGCAAAATCGCCCATGACTATACCAGCATACCATGAAAAATTACATAAAAAAGTTTGTCTTATCATCGGGATCGCTCCCCCCCATACCCTGACCGCCCCACTCACAGGACGCTGATCGGCCCCTCGAGATCGCCGGAGAGGAACTGGTGCAGGACCGGGTTTTCCGATGCCCGGATCTCCTCGGGCGTCCCCTCCTCGACGATCTGCCCCTCATAGAGCATGGCGATCTTGTGCCCCACCTCGAATATGGAGTGCACGTCGTGACTGATGACGACACAGGTGAGGTCAAAATTCCGCTGCGTCGTGATGATCAGTTCGTTGACGGCCTCCGTCATGATCGGGTCCAGTCCCGTGGTGGGCTCGTCGAAGAGGACAATGGCGGGCTGCATGGCGATGGCCCGTGCCAGTCCCACCCGCTTGCGCATGCCGCCGCTCAGTTCGGAGGGCATCTTCGCCTCCACGCCGGCCAGCCCCACGGCCTCCAGTTTTTCCCTGACGATCTGTCTGATCTCCCCGTCTTTCTTCTTTGTGTGCTCCCGCAGTGGAAAGGCGACATTTTCACCCACATTCATGGAGTCGAAGAGGGCGGCCTCCTGGAAGAGCATGCCGAATTTCTTTCTCACCTCGTTGAGATGCCGGTCGTTCATCCGGGAGATGTCCTCTCCATCGACGATAATCTGGCCGCTGTCGGGCCTGAGCAGGCCGATGATGTGCTTCAGGAGGACGCTCTTGCCCCCGCCGCTCTTCCCGATGATGACGGTGGTCTTCCCAGCCTCTATCTCGAGATTGAGACCGTCGAGGACCTTCTGCGGCCCGAAGGACTTATGTACATCTTTGAGAGTTATCATATCGAAATCGTCACCCTGTTTCATGCAATCCCGTCAGAACATGATGGCCGTCAGAAAATAGTCGCTGATGAGGATTGAAATCGACGCGAGGACCACGGCCTCCGTCGTCGCCTTTCCCACACCTTCGGCACCCCCCGTGGTGTTGAAGCCCTTATAGCATCCCACCAGGGAGAGGATAAGGCCGAAGACGGCGGCCTTGATAAGCCCGTTATATATATCATCGAGATCGACCATCTTGGTGATGTTCTTCACGAAGGCCCCCTCGTTGATATTGAGGATCGGCACACCGACAAAATATCCGCCCAGTATCCCCATGAAGTCCGACACAATGGTGAGTGCCGGCACCATGACCACACCGGCTATCACCCGCGGGACGATGAGGTGCTTGATGGGGTTGGCCGCCATGACGTAGAGGGCGTCGATCTGTTCGGTGACGCGCATCGTCCCCAGTTCGGCCGCCATGGCCGAACCCGCCCGGGCGGTGACCATCAGTGACGTCAGGACGGGCCCCAGTTCCCTCGTCATGCCGAGGGCAACGGTGGAACCGACGAGGCTCTCGGCGCTGAACATCCTGAAGCCGTAATATCCCTGGAGGGCCATGACCATGCCCGTGAAGGTACCCGTGAGGATAACGACGAAGATGGATTTGACGCCCACAAACTCCATTTGCTTGAAGATGTGGCGCACCTTGAAGGGGGGCCTGATCATCCAGCTCAGAACGGAGAGGAAGAGGATGAGGATCTTTCCCGTCTCCTCTACATTTCTGATGACCACCCTTCCAAGATTATCCATGGAAGCGGAAATTCTACCCATTGTTACAACTCCAGAGTTGTTTCGATCACAGGACGATCTTCAGACATCAATCCGGCCCGCTGTTCCCCGTCGATGGCTGAGGCCCTCGTATCATGATCCGGCGATGCAGTCACCTGCTGACCGGATTATATGCATATCCCGTGCCGGGACCTGTCTTGTATCAGAAGCCCCGTACCGATGCAAGACGGGGTGCCGTATCTCCCCGGTTCTATTTCTTGGTCATGACGTAGACACCATTCCAGCCGTCTTCGGGGGGATTCTCCTTGAGCGCCGTGCATCTCTTTATATACAATTCCGACGGCGGGTCGCCGGAGCGGATCTCCGTTGCCCGCCGGAAGGCGGCGATGGCCTCATCCCACTGGCACTGCTTGTAATGGACCAGTCCCTCATCGAAGGCCCGGACGAAGTCGTTCCAGCGTTCCGAATCCTTTCTCTTACCGAGCAGTTCGTATATCCTCACCGGTTCGAGCTTGCCCTTGACCCTGACGGAATCGAGTTCCCGGCAGAAGAGCGTATCCTTCACCTGCGCATAGGTAAATTCGCTGATGACGATATTGGTGCCGTACTCCTTGTTGATCCCCTCGAGGCGGGAACCGAGGTTGACGCTGTCACCCATGACGGTGTAATCGAAGCGCATCTCGGACCCCATGTTACCCACCACCATGTCACCGCTGTTGATCCCGATGCCGATATCGAGGACCGGCTTGCCCTCGGTGGTCCATTTCTCCTGGAGTTTCTTCAGTGCCGCCATCATGCCCAGGGCGGTGAGACAGGCCCGCCTGGCATGGTCGGGCTGATCGAGGGGAGCACCGTATACGGCCATGATGGCATCACCCATATACTTGTCGAGGAGGCCGTCATGGTCGAAGACGAGACCCGTCATCGCCGTCAGGTACTCATTGAGCAGATGCACCAGCTCTTCCGGCGTCAACTGCTCCGACACCGTCGTAAAGCCCCTGATATCGGAGAAGAGGACGGAGAGATCCTTCTTGTCGCCGCCCAGTTTCAGTTTTGACGGATCCTTCAGCATCTCGGTGATGACAGAGGCCGTCAGATAATACTGGAAGGCACCGCGTATCTTCTTCTTTTCCCGCTCCTCCGTGATGTATTTATAGATGGTAATCCCCCCATAGACGGCAAGAATGGTGAAGAGGGGATAGATGACATTGAGCCACAGGTTGTACTCCGAAAATATATATCGATTGACCACTACCCACAGGGCGACCATGACGAGGCCGGCGAGGAGCCCCCTGACGGCCCTGACACGCGACAGGACCATCCCCATGAGCAGTCCCAGGACTATGATGACAAAGATATCGATGAGGGCGGTCCATCCCGGCCTCCTGATAAAATTCTGGTGGAGGACGTTGTCTATCACCGTGGCGTGTATGCCGACGCCGGGATAGACAGTGCTGAAGGGTGTCACCCGGAGGTCGTAGATGCCCGTTGCCGTCGCACCGACGAGGACGATTTTGTCCTTGAAGAGACTCGGGTCCAGGCGGTTATTGACGATATCGGTGACCGAATAGATGGGGAAAGACTCTATGGGTCCCAGGAAATTGACCAGTATGCGGCCCGATTCATCGGTGGGGATGTTGATGTTCCCCATCTTGATACCCTCGACACCATATTCGGCTATATTGAGGGACACCATGGGCCAGTCCAGGTATTGCTGGAGCACGGCCATCGACAGCGGCGGATAGAAATCTTCACCGAATTGTATGGCCAGGGGAAACCAGCGATTGGTACCGTCAACATCGGGGAAGGCATTGAAGAACCCGCTGATCTCCGCCGCGTCGGTGAGCGGCTTTACATTGGGTGCCGCGGCATAGGCCTTGATCATGGGCAGGTCGTCGGGCCTCCCCCGCATCCGGACGATGCCGTACTTCGAATCGTCGATATAGTCGCCGCTCCGCTTGATGTCATCAGCCGTCAGGTGCCGGGCCTCCCCCTCGGAGGTGTAGAAAAAGTAGCCCAACGTTACATTGCCCACATCTTCGATGGACCTCGCCAGTATGCGGTCGGTATCGGCCTGGGCCCGCTTTTCCGTGAGATACTGCACCAGCTTCGGGTTTGTGATTCCCATGTCGTCTATCTTTACCGACAGCGCATCCAGTTCCCTGAGAGAGGAATTTTCATCGGGTTCGGCAAAGACGATGTCAAAGCCGATGCTCCGGGCGCCGGCATCTGTCAGCGTATCTATCAGATCGGCGATGACAGTGCGTGTCCATGGCCATCGCCCCAGTTCGGTCACGCTCTTTTCATCGATGGCCGCGATGACCGTTTCCCCCCCCGGCGCCCTTTCACCCCGGGCTATAAAGCGGAGATCGAGTGCCTTCAGTTCCATGAAATGGAAAAAGGGGAACTGCATCATATAGAGTGTCAGTGAAAAGATAATGACGAGGATGGTGATCTTGAGCGGAGAGATCGAAAAGGTCTTTTTCAAAAAATTTCCCATAATTAGCTCCATCGGTAATATGAATGAAAATATAATGCAAATAATGCTGGAAAGTCAAGGCAATAGGAAAAAGCCGTCAGATCATCTCGACCCGTCCATGACCCATCGAAGAGAGGCAGGTTTTTTTGTGTGTGACAGATGGCGTTTCTAGGAGTAATATACGGATCTATGTACTGCTCATTTCGTCAATAATAAAAAGGAGCTCATCATGAGTGAAGGGACATTTAGAAAGGTCGGAGAATCGGAAAAACCGATGTATGGGCCACGGGCCATACTGGTATGCGGCTTTGCGCCATCAGAACAGAAAACGCTGACAACAGTACTGGACGCCATCCAGCTGAAAGATATCCCCGTAATTTTTGCCACCGATGCGGATACCGAGACATGCCTCTGCGAGTTGCTGACCTTGCCCGATCAGACGGGACGAGACATGGATTGTGATATTGAACGCGCTGTCGTCCTGTCCGGAGTTACCGAAAAAGAACTGCAGCTCATTATAAACAATTACAGAGGCTTAGGATTGCCTAGCCCTCTGTGGGCCACACTGACGCCCTTTTCAGAAAATTGGGCACTTTCAGCCCTTCTGGAAGAGTTAAACAATGAACGTATTGCGATGGAAAAAAGGAATAAGTAAATTGAGAGCTGGTCTGGGGAATTTAGACAGGTGCATAAGTGGTAAAGCTGCTCTCTAATGAATCCCAGGAGGATCAGGATATGAGCAAAAGACCAAGAAGGAATCATGCGCCGGCGTTCAAGGCAAAAGTGGCATTGGATGCCATGAAAGGTGATCAGACGATCGTTGTGTTATGGCGGCATGATATCCTTGAAGGAGTGAGATCGTGTCACTTCCTGCCGCTTTTACCATAGCACTTCTCTCTGCCATCACGAATCAGCACAACATCGTGTGGAAAATCAATTGACATACACAGGGAACGTTCTTATATTCTTACATATTGAAAGAAAGTAATATCTTATCAATGTATCAATATCAATCAAAGCCTAATGACAGAGTATGTGCTGCGCGTATCAATTACAATTGTGAAGAACGCGTAATAAAGAAAAGTCATGAAATAACTTGCTGGAAACAGATGTATTTTTATGCCTATAACAGCTAATAAGACAAATGAGGCCACTATGATACCGGAAATCAAAAAAATTCTCTTTACTACCGATCTTTCTGAACATTCCCGGCACGCGTTTAACTATGCCGTCAACGCTGCCGAAAAGTATGGCGCAACCATCACTATCCTTCACGTAATGGAAGAAATTTCTCCAGTTACCAGCAATCAGCTAAGAGGCTTTCTTGGCGAAGAGCGTTGGCAGCAATTGCAGGAAAGTCACGAAAAAGAAACCAGGCAGATTCTCATCGGAAAACAAAAAGAAGGGATCATGATCCGTAATGCACTGCACGAATTCTCCAAACAAGTTCAAAAGGATTTCGATCAATTCGAAATTGTGACCGACGAGATTGTCGTCGCCAAAGGCAATGTAGTCGACGAAATTCTCGCTGAGACTCAGGCCAGAGGAATCGATTTGATTGTCATGGGTTATTATGACCATGGTAAACTTGAGGAGGCAATAGTGGGCAGTACCACCAAAAGGGTGCTGCACCAAAGCAAAATACCGGTTTTATTGGTGCGCCTGCCCGCCGACGTATAATGCAAGAAGCAACGCCTGCAATCGGTGACGACTCACTGAGCTGGATATGAGTAAGGTCTCTGGAAGGAACGGGGGCCACGGGGTGAAAACATTGTCGGGACAGAAGGGTGTGCCGATTGTTCAGTAATCGTGGAGAGTGCATGCGACTGTTTCACGATCACTTTATCGACCTATTGTATCGGTTTGTGCCCTCGGGACAGGGACAACCCTCACTTCGCTGGAAGGTGAGGGATTGCCACCATCCCTGGGAGGGACACTGCATTATATTTCCTGCCGGCAGCTTAACGAGAGCAACCCTTTAGACCCGCCTGGAAAGTTCCCTTTGTAGCATCATTGACATCATCCGCCACTGCCGCTTCAGGATTATCACGTACCGGCTCGTGACTCCCAGTATCCGCTGTTTCTGCATTGCAGAGACCATCCCGGCGCTGAAACGCTGTGTCGACAGGGGTGCCTGGATGATGTGTGTGCACCGCCATCCTGTCCGTTGCAGGATTTCGAGATAATCATCTATCAGGATCGATCCCTCGTCTGTCTCTTCGGCGGCGGGTCTATGCTGGAAATTGCGCCAGTCGGCATTGATGAAGGCCCAGCATCGGCGGTTGAAGGCGAGACAGACATCGGGGGTGACGCCGCCTCCCGCCATGGGATCAAGGATCAGGTCGTTCTGTTTTGAGAAATAGTAGAGGATATGAGCCACCATTTGGGCGGGGATGCGTCCCGGCCAGTCATCGCCGAAACACCGGTCGCAGTCATTCCAGTCCCACAGGTCCCATGTCCGCAGTCCCCAGTTAAGTGCCTCGAATCGTTGCAGATCATTGTTTTCTTCCAGTGCCAGTGACCAGACGAGGGGCTCCGTCCAGCCGTGCTTTTCGGCCACATGGGTGACGGTGAAACCCCTCGATAAATCGGTATTTAGCAAATATGCTTGTCCTGGCATTTTTGCTAAATGGTTGGATATTGTCCTTTGAAGTACACCGAGTCTCTTTGCGATCCGCTCCTGCGGGATGCCAAGTCGGTGCATGCGGTACATGCCGGGTCTGCCGGGCACGGGTTCCACCTCGATGGGATCAAAGGTGAAGCCGTCCCTGATATTGGCGACAAAGATGCCGACGCGCTATTGAACCAGCTGTGAACCGGCGTTTCATTCACCCATGGTGCTGATACGCGGTGAAGATGCCCGTACCGGCATAAAAAACCCCGTCACTGCACGTGATACGGGGTATGTGGCATGATCGGTCCATACATCCCTCTCCTGAACGTGGCGCGGGATTGAGACTCCGGATTGTGATCCCTGTATAGGTTTGATACTGCGCCTTTCACCATGGATGTCAAGATATTTGGTGAAGGGGGGAGCAAAAAGGCGTCAGATCATCTTGACAAGATTGGTTTCTTCGGATAAGTAGCAGTGATACTTTTTTGTCACACAGGCCGATGTAGCTCAGCTGGTAGAGCAACTGATTCGTAATCAGTAGGTCTGCGGTTCAATTCCGCACATCGGCTCCAGTATATCAAAGGGGTTACGGCTCATGGAGCGGTAACCCCTTTTCTTTTTTCTCTGCCTGATACGTTAATCGACTTTGCCACATCTGCCGTGGCGTTACTTCCTGCCGCCGCCGGCATTACCGCCACCACGGCCACCGCCGGAGTTACCGCCACCGGAGTTGCCGCCGCCGGAGTTACCACCGCCTGAGTTGCCCCCACCGGAGTTACCGCCGCCGGAGTTACCACTGTCAGAACTGTCACCGCCACGGCCACCGCCCGAGTTGCCGCCCGAAGCGTCACCGGGGCCGCTGTCACTGCCTCTCGATCCTCCGCCGGCACTTGTTCCGGAGCTGGAGCCCGTGCCACCGGACGCCGCCGACTCTCCAGAGACACCCTTACCGCTGGATGCCCGTCCCGCTGTCTGGCCCGGTGCAGCGGCAGACTTTCCCCGTGATGAACTCTTCCCTTTTGCCTCTGTCGAACCCTTCTCTCTATTCTGTGCGGCAGATGATCGGAAAAGGCCCTTAACCGCCTCAAGGAAGCTTTCTTTCTTCCGTTCCTTTTTTTGCTTTGAAACGTTGGGAACGGCCTTTTTTGCCGGCACCTCTTTCCCTTGTTGTGTCCGGGTCTGCGTCTCCTTTTTGAACTCTTCAATGGCCTCCGACCTGGCGGGAGCTACCTGAGGCGCCTCTGTGACTGCACTGGCAGTCATCTGCTGCCCCGCCGCCAGGGTAACGACATCGTCGGGGGCCTCGCTGCTGTAGGCATATCCCCTCCCTTCCACGAAAACGGCGCCACTGACGCCCCCCTCGTGAAAGGCGAAGAAGTCCGTGCCGCGAACACCGCACACCGCTATCCCGGTATGGACTTCATACCTGCCCTTCTTGTTCAGAAAGTCGCGTTCAAAGACAACCGTGACGATATTCCTGATCTTCCCCCTGAAGAGCCTGATAATCTGACTGCTCTTTGTGCCCTGCATCGTATATTCGCTGACCCTCAGGCGCGTATCGGAGGCGAGGCGGACGATGTTGCCGTCGCGGAACGTTATTTCCGCCCGGGCATCGTCACGGGTCCTGACGACATCAGAGACAAAGACAGGCCCGCCCGTCTTTACCTGACGGGCCTCATCCTCATGGAAACTGCGTACCTCCACAGTTCCCGCAAGGGCAGTAAAGTGTCCGATAGATTGTGCGGAAGCGGGGGCTGCCGCAACGCACAGGACAATAACAACAGTGAGAGATAGAATCTTCTTCATCCAATAATCCGTTTCGTTATATATATCAGAAAGACCAGTGCCTTACGGTTTCATCACCCCTTGGAAACCAGGAAGACAGAAACATGCGGCATAGTCTACCCAAATCCTGATATAATTGCAATCATTCATAGATGTGAAACTTGTCACATACCATCGATCAACCTGTGTCATTATTCGACTTCTATGATGAGACCGCATTCCTCGCACCGGTAGCGGGTCTCTCCCTTATCGGGTGATTCAATGGAATCAAAGTCGTAGTGCCGTATGCCGCGGTTTTCGTAACACTCGGGGCAATATCCGCCCCGCAGTTCGTCGGCATCGATGGTCAGATGACAGTGCCGGCAGCGCAGGACATGTTGCTTCTCCGGGATCAGGACAAGGGTGAGATGTTTGCAGTGAGACATATGACCTACAGACCTTCATGGAAGTAACGCACCGACACAGTCGTGTGACGCAGGAACCAACTGTTAACACACTTTCGCCGGGAATTGAAGTTTCCCGAAGAAGGTGCCATGAATCGCACAGTGTCATTGCAGGACCTGGCCCTCATTATAACCACCATTATTCCTGTTTTTTGATATTGACAGATTCCACCTTATTCCCTATAGTTAGTATCCTGAATGTTGATATGGCATATGTTCAGCCTCAACTATCGCGTTCCGGCACCGCTGAAATCCCGAAACACTGGCTGCATCCGTGATCCAACCCAGGATTCATGGGGCATTTACATCAAGAAAATCACTCGCCGTCACGACGTGACGGCGATAAATCTGAGTGAGGAGAAGTGTGATGATGAAGAGATGTTATTGTGTATGTCTGGTACTGCTGTGGCTCGTGGTGCCCCTGGTGGCACAGGCCGACATGACGGGCCGCGAGGTCATGGAGAAACAGAAGGAGCTGCATAAAGTCAAGACTGAAATCGGCGATGAGATCATGATGCTCGTCGACAAGGACGGCAACAAGGAAAAACGAAACGTCAAGCGCTACGCCAAGGAAGTGGGTGATGATGTACACCGCTATCTCGTTGTCTTCCTGTCGCCTGCCGATATCAAGGGAACGGCCCTCCTCACGTGGGAACAGAAGGAACGAGAAAACGACCAGTGGCTCTACCTGCCGGCACAGAAAAAGATGCAGCGCATCGCCAAGGGGAGCAAGAAAAACTATTTCATGGGTACGGATTTCACCTATGAAGATATGGAACCGGAAGATATCGACAACTTCGACTACACCATACTCGGTTCCGAGGAACTGACGGTGAAAAAGGCTGTCTCTGCCTGTTACGTCATCGAGGCAGTTCCCGCCAACAAGGAGAAAAAGAGAGAGAGCGGCTATTCCAAGCGCATCATGTGGATCGAAAAGGAGCACTTCTATACCCTCAAGGTGGAATTTTACGATCGCCGGGGCAGGCTGCAGAAGGTCCAGACAAACTACAAGATGGAAAATGTTGAGGGAACGGTATGGCGCGCCAAACAGACTCTCATGGACCAAAAGCAGAAGAAGCACAAAACGGTAACGGGCATCACGGCGAGACAGATCAATGTCGATCTCGCCGATTCAGTCTTCACCGAACGCTATATCCTCTCGGGGAAGCACACACAGTAAGCAGCGGCCCTGTGTCTCCCGCAGGGGGGGATGCACGGGCCGCCTCATGATAGCCCGAGGGGTAGCGTATGCGTAAATTTTTTCTATGGAGTCAGTCCCATCCCTGGATTGTGATTCTCGTGGTCCTGCTTGTCACCCTGGTGTCCCTCTACGGGGCCCGCAATCTCCGCGTCGATGCCTCGACAGAGGGAATGATGATCCAGGGTGATCCGGCCCGGGATTATTACCGGGAGACACTGGAGAAGTTCGGCACCGACAACATCACCGTCGTCTTCATCAAGGACAAAGAGCTCTTCACCCCTGAAAAGATGGCGGCCCTCGACGAACTGGTATTCGAGTTCGAGGAACTGCGGGGTGTGAGCAAGGTGGAAAGTCTCTACTCCGTCACCAATTTCAAGGGTGTGGAAGGGGGACTGGAGACAAACCCGCTCATCGAATGGCCCCCCGAGACACCTGAAGAGGCACAGAAGATCAGGGCCGACGCCCTCAGGAGCCCCGTCTTCCGCGACAGCCTCATCTCCGAGGACGGCAGTGTGACGGCCATCAACCTCTTTGTCGAGAAGGACCCCAGCGACCCCGAGTTCAACATCAAGTTTTCCCGGGCAGTGGACGCCATACTGGCGTCATTCGAAGACCGCTTCGACTCGCTCTTCCAGATCGGGCTCTCCTACACGCGTCGCATGATCACGGAAAACATCCTCGGTGACACCATCAAGCTCGTACCGCTGGCCGCCTTTGTCCTCCTCCTCACACTGGTCATCTCCATGCGTTCCGCCAGCGGTGCCCTGCTCCCCATGCTCACCGCCGGCAGCAGCATCGTCTGGACGGCGGGGTTTATGGGATTTGCCGATATTCCCCTCAATGTCCTCACCGTCATCGTCCCCGCCCTGACCATCGTCATCGGATCGACGGAAGACATCCATATCCTGTCGGAATACCTGGAGGGGATCGAAGAGTCGGGGGGCGTGCGGAGCGAGGCCATCAGGATCATGGCGGGGAAGGTGGGAACTGCCGTCATGCTCACGTCACTGACGACCTTCATCGGCTTTCTCTCCGTCACCATGAACCAGATCGTGATGCTCAAACAGTTCGGTATCGTCGCGGCCTTCGCCCTCTTTGTCAATCCCATCGCCACCTGCATGCTGGCCCCAGTCTATCTGCGATTCTTCGGGTCCACAAAGGGAACGACACATCACGACGCGGGCATCATGAACCGCTTCTTCAATGCACTGGCCTCAAAGATCCTGGCGATCATCACCCGCAAGCGTCTCGTCCTGACGATCTTTCTCGGCGGTGCCTGCATCATCGGACTCTTTACCTTCGGCGTCAAGGTAGACAATGACCTTTTGGGGTACTTCAAGAAGGATTCCTCCATCAGGAGCCGGAGCCAGGTGCTCCATGACAATCTCTCGGGCGCCCAGACATTCTTCATCCGTGTCAGCAGCGGATTTCCCGGCGCCTTCAAGGAACCGGAAAACCTCAAACAGATCGAAGCGATACAGGAAGAGATGGCCCGCATGGGCGTCTTCGACAAGACGAAGTCGCTGGCCGACGATATCTCGCTGATACACCGGGAGATGAACGGCGGCAACGAGAAGCTCTTCACCGTCCCCGATTCAAAGGACCTCATCGCCCAGTATCTCCTCTTCCTGCAGCGCGATGAGATAGAGCGTTACATCACAGCCGATTTCAGCGAGGCCAACATACTGGTGAGGCACAATATCAGCTCCTCCCACGAACTGAAGGAGGCACTCACCACACTGAAGGGGACCATCGACAAGACACTGAACCCCCACTTCTTCTGGGGCCTGACGGGTGAAAACATCCTCATCAACACGGCGGCCGACAGCATGGCCGAAGGACAGGCCAAATCGCTCTCGCTCGTCCTGATCCTGATCTTTATCATCATGTCCATACTCTTCGTCAATGTAAAGGCGGGCGCCCTGTCGCTGATTCCCAATCTCTTTCCCATCGTCCTCAATTTCGGTATCATGGGGATCTTCGGCATACCGCTCAACACGGGAACGGCCATGGTGGCCGCCATCGCCATCGGCATCGCCGTCGATGACACGATCCACCTGATGAGTCGTTACAACACCGAAATGCGTGTCCTCCAGAGCCAGGACAAGGCCGTCGATGTCTGCATCCACGCCGAGGTCAGGCCCGTCATTTCGACGTCCGTCGCCCTGGCACTGGGATTTGCCGTCCTCGGCTTTTCCAATTTCGTCCCCGTCATCAGCTTCGGGCTCCTGTCGGCCATCGTCATGGTCTTCGCCATCATCGGGGACCTCTTCATCACCCCCATCCTCCTCTCGTCGACACAGCTCATGACACTGTGGGATGTCATCGGTCTCCAGCTCCAGCAGGCCGTCATACAGAATGCCGAACTCTTCCGCGACCTGCGGCCCTGGCAGATGAAACGAATCGTCCTCCTGGGAAAGGTCATGGCCAGAGATGCGGGAGAACGCGCCGTCACGCAGGGTGAAGAGGGATCGAGCATGTATCTCCTCCTGGAAGGACGGGCCGAGGTGGTTACGTGGGACAAAAAGACAAAGAGGGATATCACCCTGGCACAGCTCAATCCCGGTGACATCTTCGGCGAGATTGCCCTCGTGGAACCGGGTCCCCGTTCCGCCGACGTGCGGACACTGGAACCGGTCCGGTACCTGGAGATCGACTGGAACGGGCTCAAGAGGATTCAGCGAATATACCCCCGGATCGCCAGCCGCCTCTTCCTCAATCTCTCACGGGTCCTGGGGATACGGCTGGCCGAGACGGACAAGCTTTTGTTTAAAGCGCAATAACCAGTAGAAAGGATATATTCATGAAGTGGACACCATATATCATTGCCGTGGCAGCCTTTTTCTTCCTGACCGTCGGCATCCATAACGCACGGGCCGCCGATGATCTGGATCTCCTCGACGAGCTTGACGCGGAGATATCGACGGAACAGGAGGCGGGGGGAGATGACCTCGACCTGCTCGACGAACTGGACACCGAGGCGGGGGGAGATGACCTCGACCTGCTCGATGAACTGGATACCGAGACGACGGAGAAGAAGGAAGACCGGTTCAAATATCTCACCATGCTCGGCACCAACCTCGAGGGGAGCCTGCGGCTCCGCGGCCACGCCTTTTTCCGCGAACCCGAAGACCGTGAGGGAATCGATGAACGGAATCCCGTGGGAGAGGCACTGCTCAAGTTCGAAACCTGGACGGGGGGTAACACCTATCGTCTCGATCTTGCGGGCTGGCTCGAGGCGGGCTCCCAGCAGGACACCTACGACGGCATCTCCCGCTGGCCCCAGGACAAGGACAGACAGCGCCACTACCTGGAGCTGAACGAGGTCTACTTTTCCTTCTTCCAGGACGACTACGACGTGACGGTGGGAAAGAAGATCTTCCAGAACGGCATCTCCACACTCTTTTCTCCCGCCGACCGCTACCGTCCCGGTGATTCCAATGACCCGCTGGACCCGAAGGACTTCGGCATGTGGCAGACGAGACTGGATTATTACTACGACACCTATACCTTCACCGCCGCCCTCTTCCCCATATTCAACACGGGGAAGAGTCCCAGTGAAAAATCGCGCTGGTCGGGAACCACGGGGGACTACGATGTCTATGAAGACGACACGACGGGCAAGGAGATAGAGGACGATTTCCCTGCCATGTCCATCAACAGCGTGGGATACTTCGGCCGGGCAAAGACCACATGGCGGGGATGGGATCTCTTCACCTCGGTATACCACGGCCTCAATCCCTACTACGTGCAGCGTGAGGAAGTGCGGGGCGGCACGACGGTGATCATCAAGGAAAATGTCAAGGTGGGCAATTATGCGGCGGGATTTTCCACGGCCTGGAAGAAATGGGAATTCCACGGCGAGGGACTCTTCAATTACAGCTACGACGGCAAGGACGACAATTATATCGCCATGGTGGGAGGCTTCACCTACACCATAGACGACCTGGCAAAGAAACTGTTCCTGGAAAAGATAGACATCACCGTCGAGTATGCAAACGAAATCATTGTAAAAGAACAGTATGCCGATGGATACACCCAGAGTTCCCGTAAGGGGAGAATGGGGCACAATAATATCTTTACACGGGTCAATTTTAAGTATAATGAAGATCTGAACTTCCAGTATATTTCCGATTTCGAGTTCGATCCATCGGGCCGGTACAACAAGCTGCAGTCGGAATACAAGATCAGGCCGGGACTGGTATGGACGACGGGATTGGAGTTTTTCAACGGAAAGGATAAGAGCCACTATGGAAGGTGGGAACGGAACGACCGGATCATTACCGATCTGACCTACAGTTTCTAGTTGTGTCGAGACGAACTGTTCCCTATAATTGAATGCCCCGGCGGGCAGGGGTACCATGCTGCCACCGGGCAAACAAATCACTATTTTTCGCAGGAGGAATACAGTGAAGAACATATCCGCGCAAGAGTTAAAAGACACCGCAACCACCATTCTGACCTCGGCCGGAGTAGTCAAAAATGAGGCCGCGTCCATCGCCGATCACCTGGTCGAGGCAAACCTCAGGGGACGTGATTCTCACGGGATTTCCCGACTCGTCGGACTCGTCAAGGGATTGAAGAACGGCGCCATCAAGGCAGAGACAAAGGTGACGGTCCTGCAGGAGACACCGGCCATGGCCCTGCTCGATGCCAACCACAGCATCGGACAGGTGGTGGCCCTCAAGGCAACGAAGATGGCCATTGAAAAGGCCAAAAAGGTGGGCATCGGCATGGTCAGTATGAGAAATGCCTCCCATATCGGATTCCTCGGCTACTATGCCGAAGAGGCGGCACAACAGGGGACCGTCGGCATGTTCTTTACCAATACCGAGCCGGCCATGAGTGCCTGGGGCGGTGCCGAACCCCTTCTGGGTACCAACCCCATATGCGTCGGTATTCCCACACGGACGGAACCCATGCTTGTCGACATGGCCACCAGTGTCGTGGCGCGTGGAAAGATCATGGAAAGCGAACGAAACGGAACCCCCATCCCCAAGGGCTGGGCCATCGATAAGGACGGTTCCGATACAGAGGACGCATCGGCGGCACTGGCCGGGTCACTGCTGCCCATCGCCGGTCCCAAGGGATACTGCCTCGCCTTTGCCTTCGATCTGCTCACCGGTGGCCTCGCCGGCGCGTCGGTGGGACGGGACGTCAAGGGTACGGCCCATGCCGATGAGGTCTGCACCAAGGGTGACCTCTTCATGGTCATCGATCCGCAGTGTTTCAACGGGTCGGAAGACTTTCTCGGCAAGGTGGAACACCTGGGCGATATGGCCAAATCGAGCAAGAAGGCCGCCGGCGTCTCGAACATCCTCCTGCCCGGCGATCCCGAGCTGATGACACGGGAGAAGAGGATGAAGGAAGGCATTCCCCTCAACGAGAACCTCTGGAAACAGCTGACGGAGATGAAGGGATAGTCCATCCCGTCACCGCACATGTCACTGATCACGGCGATTCTCCGCAGACCCCTGCGGGGAATCGCCCCGCAATCACACCCTATCGATAGGACAGTATGGGCCAGGCACGCCGCCGGGCGATACGTCTGAGAGATGCATCCGGTTCGACTACCCGGGGATATCCCACCACTTCAAGGAGATTCACATCGGCCATATCGTTGCCGTAGGCGTATGATCGCGCCAGATCGAGGCCCCGTTGTTCCGCCAGTTGCAGTGTCAGCCGTCTCTTTGCCTCGCCGACGCAGATCTCTCCCTCCGATCTCCCTGTGAGGAGGCCGTCGGCACCCACTGCAATGTCGGTACAGAACAGGACATCAAAGCCCAGATCGGTGGCGACGGGTGCGAGCATATACCGGATCGACCCCGATATGAGGACAAGGAGGTGTCCCTCTTTCCGGTGATGGTTCACCCGTTCGACGACGGCTGGCGCGAGATGGGGTCTCAGATAGTCCCGGTAGAAGGTCTCGGCACCCTCTTCAAAATCGATGAGCCGCCTGCCCCGGTAAAAGGTGAGCATGACCCTGACCATCCGTTCGTTCGAGATGAGACGCATCCGGTAGAGATAGCTGAAACCGATGACACGCAGGAGAAACCGGGCGGGCAGCATACCGTGACGGCGCAGCCACTCCATGCCGACCCTGCCGCTCTCCACCTCGATGAGTGTCCTGTCGAAATCGAAAAAGGCCGCCACACTTTCTCTGCCCATATCCACCTCACACATGCTCTTCGAATCACAGGGCACGTCCCATAGATTATTGAAACAATGCACCTTCGCCTCTGATCCCCCTGTTTCATAATATTTTTCTTCCTGAAACACAACTGAAATCGAGTTCTTACGGGCATTCTTCTCATAAGGGGATAGTATGTCCGCTCATTGACATTGGCACACAAAATAAATATTATAGGTGTAACCAAGCGTCGGAGGATATCCTGCACCGATGATAATTCCCCGCCACATGAAGAACTTTACACGTAATGCTCGTAACTTGAAAACGATCTCATAATAGATTCTCCGATAATCCAGTAATTTGCTTCACGTAATGAGAGGAGGATACCATGAAAGTTCTCGTTGTCTACTATTCACTCTATGGTCATATTCACCGCATGGCCGAGGCCGTCGCCGATGGCGCCCGTTCCGTGGCCGGTGCCGAGGTAACGTCGTGCCGCGTACCGGAGACACTCCCCCCGGAGGTTATCGAACAGATGGGGGCAGTGGAGGCACAGAAATCACTGGAACATGTACCTATCTGCAGCGTCGATGAACTGGCCGCTGCAGATGCCATCATTTTCGGCAGTCCGACACGGTTCGGCAATATGTGCGGACAGATGAAGCAGTTCCTCGATGCCACGGGCAGCCTCTGGGCACAGGGAACGCTGGTGGGCAAGGTGGCAAGCGTCTTCACCTCGTCGGCCACCCAGCACGGGGGACAGGAATCGACGATCCTCAGCTTCCATATCCCTCTCCTCCATCACGGCATGGTGATTGTAGGATTACCCTACAGCTTCCAGGGGCAGATGGGTATCGGTGAAATAACGGGCGGCTCCCCCTACGGGGCATCGACCATCGCCGGAGGGCAGGGGGAGCGGATGCCCAGTGAAATCGAATTGGAAGGGGCACGTTTCCAGGGACGGCACGTGGCTTCCATTGCCGCCAAGCTGGCACAGTAGAAGCACCGGTGTGAACCGCTTATACCAGTAGCTCAGGGATAGAGGGACGATCTTTTCTGTGAGACATCGTCCAAACCCACAGAGGAGAAGCCACGCGTCTCCGTGTCGATTGATCCCTGCCCGTTCACTCAGCAATCAAGTCATGGGAGCGGACACCATGTCCGCTCTCTCTTTTACTCCTCACGGGGGGACAGGTTGCTGCTCCTCTTTTTCATGAAAGGATTATTCCATGGACCCACGTATGCTCATCATTGCCCTCGTCGTCATCGCCGCAGTCTTTCTCCTCCTCTTCGGAAAGAGGATTCGCGCCAACTATGGCAGGCTGAAACCCTCGGCCGAAGCGGCGGCCCACTTTGAACACTACGAAGAAAATCCCGAATTCATCTATTACACCAGCGGTCCCGCCTCCTATCCGACGGCCATTATGGGCCTCGACAGGCAGATCACCCTCGACTCGCAGCTCTGGAAGAAACAGGCCTTCAGTGAGGGTGAATTCAAGAGGCTCGTCCAGGCGATGCAGCAGCGGGCCTCCGAGGTAAACCTTCATCTCCACGGATTCGCCGTCACCGACAAGGCGGGCACCGAAATCGGCCAGTGGTACTCCATCCCCGGTCTCCATATCGTCATCAAGACAAAGTCTCCGGGACGGGTCTCCATTACCACGCCCCCCGGCGATATATATGAGAGACGTGAAGGGCAATAAAAAAGGGTGTTGCCTCTCTCATGGGAAGATTGCTATACTCCATTCCTTTCACCCTGACCGTTCATACCACGGTCGCAAGGAGGACAGGTGTAGTGAAACGGATAGTCATCGTAGTGCTGCTGTGCCTGTATCTCGCGGGCTGCGGGGCGGCGGCGCAGAACTCGGGATTCTGCGAACACGACTCCCTCTACAAGGACTGGGGCCATCTCTGGTTCAGCTGGTACGGCCACAGAGACTGTCCCCCCGCCGATGAGGCACAGCAGATGGCCCAGAAGGGCTGGTGGGGACTGGAACGCTGCAGCCTCCCCTGATCGAAGGGCATTACCCCTGGCTGTCCACCCAGAGGCCGTCCCAGCCGGGCGGGGGCGGATGTTCGATGAAGTGCCGGCAGCGGTCACGGAAGACCCGTGACGGCGGATCGCTCTCTGCCGCCTCGGTAAAGAGATCGAGGGCCTCGGGAAAGGCCCCCTTCTGGAAGAGCGACAGCCCCCGGCAGAAGACCTCCTGGGCCGCCGAGAGTTCGTAGCCCCTGTCGCCCAGGACCTCGAAGACCGATACGGGCCGCTTCTTCCCCTTGAAGATGACGCGATCGATGAGACGAGTCACGAAGGAGTCCCCAACTTCGGCGTTGGTCGCCTCACTGATCAGTATGCCCGTCCCGTACTGCTTGTTCAGCTTTTCCAGGTACTGCGATATATTGACGTCGTCGCCGATGACGGTGTAATCCATCCGTTTTTCCGACCCGATATTCCCCGAGAGGACCTCACCCGTCGAGATCCCGATGCCGATGGTGAATGATTCCTTCCCTTCCCCTTTCCTGCGCGCATTGAGGGACAGCGACTCCCTGCGCATATCGAGGGCGGTCCTGACGGCGCGGACCGCATCATCGGTGTGTACATAGGGGGCACCGAAGATGGCCATGATGGAATCACCGATGTATTTGTCGAGGACGCCACGGTGTTTCATCAGTATGTCCACGAGCATGCTGAAGCTCTCGTTGAGGAGTTCCACGATATTTTCGGCGCTCAACCGCTCCGTTATGCTGGTAAAGCCACGGATGTCGGTAAAGAGTATGGTCGCCTTGCTGTGGACGCCCCCCAGGACCTGCCGGTCGGAATCGGTGAGCACCTTTTCGACGATGTCCCGCGACATATAGCGTGTCAGTGTGCTGCGCAGTCTCTTTTCCCTGGTGATATCGTCGAATACGAGGACCAGTCCCTGATACTCCTCACTGTGATCGATGAGGGGCACGACGTTGAGATTGACCGAGCGGACACTTCCCCCCGGGAGGGTGATATCCATATCGTAGTCGACAAGGGCCCGGTGGGTGCGGTAGACGCGATCGATATGGTCATGGAGGAGGGGATTCTCCGTCCCCGTGATGTCCCTGAGATCACGACCCGTGATCATCTCGGACCGCTCATCGAAGAGGGAACAGGCCGCCCTGTTGACGGTCACCACCCGGCAGTCATTGTCCAGCGTCACAATGCCGTTGGAGATACTCTCCTGTATGCCCTCCAGGTAATTCTTCATGTCCCTGACCCGTCCGAAGAGCTGGGCATTCTCCAGGGCCACGACGATCTGTGAAGAGAGCGCCAGTAATATATCCTCGTCCTCGGAGCTGAAGGTGCCCCCCTTCTTGTTCATGACTTCGGTAACACCGACGATCTCGCCCCTTCTGTCCGTCAGCGGCATGCAGAGGACCGTGGCGGTTCGAAAGCCCGTCCGTTCATCGACAGAGGGATTGAACCGGTCATCGTCGTAGGCATTCCGGATATTGAGCGTCTCGCCGGAACTGGCGACGTGTCCCACGATCCCTTCGGACAGCGGCGTCCGGATCTCGGCGACCTCCAGTTCCTGTGCCACCTTCGACCAGAGTTCCTCCTTCTCTCTGTCTATGAGAAAGAGTGTCGTCCGCTCGGCACCGAGGATCTCCGATATCTTGTCGACGATACGTATGATCAGTGTCTCCAGATCGAGGATCTGGGATACGGAGGTGACGACATCGAGGAGGATGGCCATCTTTTCATAGCTCAGGGCCATCTTCTGGGACATGTAGAAATTTTCCAGCGATATCGCTATCTGGTTGGAAAAGACGCGGAAGAGCGATTCGTCCTGCTCGGTAAAGATCCCGTCATGCTTGTTGATCACCTGGATGACGCCGATCATCTCCCCGTTCTTGTCGACGACGGGACCGGAGAGAATCGACCCCGTCCGGTACCCCGTCCTGCGATCCACCTCGGGGTTGAAGCGTGCATCTTCGTAGGCATCGGCCACGTTGGTCATTTCACAGTTGCGTGCCACCCACCCGGCAATGCCGTCGTCCAGCGATATCCTGATTTCGCGGTGTGACTCTCCCTCGGCCACCTTTGACCACAACTCGCCGGCCACCTTGTCGATGAGAAAGAGCGAGGCGCGATCCGCCTTCATCACCTTGCTGGCCGTGAGGACCACCCGTTTGATGATGTCCTCGATCCCGACACGCAGGGTGATGATCTCCGACATGTTCAAAAAGTCATTGAAGGTCTGAAGCGACCGTTCGGCGATGCGCGACCGCTTCATTGTGTCCTGAAAGCGGATACTGGTCCGCCGCAACCGCTGCGTCACAATGGTGAGGAAATTCATGTCCAGCCGGGGGATGGTTTCCAGGGCCATGCGGAACCGTTCGTAGTTGAATCGAAAGAGGAGCGAATCATGGAGCGCCCGTGCCGAGGCGGACCGCCGTCCATCGGAGAAGTATCCCATCTCTCCGATGAATTCACCCGGCTCGATGGTTTCCAGTTCGACCTCCTCGTCCTGGTCGTCGCGCCGGAAGATGAGCACCCTCCCCCCTGTGAGGACATAGAAGCAATCGCCCTGCGTGTCCTGGGTAATGAATTCCTCACCGGCGCTGACATACTGTTCCTCGATCATGCCGCAGATCTGGTCAAAGTCGTCACGTTCCAGTCCCGTGGCCAGTGTACAGCTCCGGAATCGCTCCCAGTGCCCTTTCCGTGTACCATCATCAGGATGTTTCGTCTTCATAGACGCCCCTTTCCAATGGATATCTCGGTATGGTGTCTCTCACAGTAATGTCGATACCACTCGCCTGGCAGTACTGCCTCTCCCCCCACTTGGAAGAAAGGTCCTCTATCACGGTCGTAATGCCGGACCCTGCCGACAGGGTACACAGTTGGAATTTATCGGAAATGCACGACGATGTCAAGCAATGAGGACGGTGCCATCAGACTGTACGGTCCCTTTTCCTCTTGACAATCGCCGTTTACAGGAACTATCACTAGACAGGTGACGGGACAGAAGGCCACCATCCATGGGAGACCTTCGCGGCGATCACCGCCGCACCGTGGTCCCGTCGACGGGAAAGGGAGGGAACGGACGTGCGTTCTGAACAATATCTCCACACCGATGTACTGGTCATAGGCGCCGGCGGTGCCGGACTGCGGGCCGCCATCGAGGCCCACACCGCGGGTGTCGATGTCCTCGTTGTCTCCAAGGGCGACTTCCCGGCGGGCTGCTCAACGGCCCATGCCATGGGTGTCATGCTGGCCCCTCTCGATGAAGCGGACAGCGCCGATCGCCACTTCGACGACACGGTGCAGGGCGGCGCCTGCCTCAACAATCCCCGGCTGGTCCGGCTCCTGGTAGAGGAGGCAGAGAAGCGGGTCGAAGACATGGATCGTTTCGGCACCGACTTCGACAGGATCGACGGCCGGTACCGTCTCTTTCCCCTCACGGGGAGTTCCGTGGCGCGGGGCGTCATCGCCGGCGACCGCTACCGGGGGGGATTTTTCAGGGGACTGGTCACCGAGGCAGAACGGCGGGGAATCAGGATTCTCGATCACGTCATGATCATAGACCTGATCCTGCATGACGGTGCCGTCATCGGCGCCGTCGGCCTCGGACTGGCCAGCGAAACCCTCCTCGTCATCGGTGCCGGGGCCGTCATAGTGGCCACGGGCGGTGCGGGCAATCTCTATGCACTGACGACCAACCCCCCGGGCATCACGGGCGACGGATATCTGCTTGCCTGCCGTGCCGGTGCCCGGTTGTCCGACATGGAATTCGTTCAGGGGAGGGTGGCCATGATCCACCCCCCGGGCATGCGCGGGACACCCCCACCGGCAGACGGCTGCGTCACCATGGGGGGACGCTTCTACAACGGCCTCGGTGAACGCTATATGAGGCGGTATCACCCGGAAGAGATGGAAGAGGTCACCCGCGCCGAGACAGCACGGTGCGCCCAGAGAGAGATCATGGCGGGACGCGCGACGCCCCACGGCGGCGTCTTCGGCGATCTGTCGGGGGTACCGCCGGAGGAGCTTGCCCGTTTCCGCTCCTTCCTCGATGCATGCAGGGCGGAAGACTTCGACCCCTCGTGGCAGCCCTATGAATGGGCACCTGCCGCCCACTCCTTCATGGGGGGTATCGTCATCGATGAACAGTGCCGGACCGGTATCGCCGGTCTCTATGCCGCCGGTGAGTGCGTATCGGGGGTCATGGGAGCAAACCGCCTGACGGGCAACGCCCTCACGGAGACGCAGGTCTTCGGAACGATAGCGGGGGCTTCGGCGGCACAGTGGTCAGCGGCCCATCCCCCCATGGCGGTGCCGCCTGACTCCGGTGCGCTGCAGAAGGAACGCCTGGCAGGGATACTGAAGCGCCACGGGGGATTCGATCATCGTGCGGTACGTCATGAGCTCCGAGACCTGATGCATCGCTACGGCGGTATCGTCAGAGACGGCGAGGGGCTGGAACGGGGCCTTTCACTGCTCGACGACATGGAGCGGAGGCAGAAGGGACGGCTCTGTCTCACAGACGAAGGCCCATACAGACAGCTGGGACAACTGATAGAGGTGGAAAACCTCATCACCCTGGGCAGGCTCGTCCTCTCGGCCGCCCTGATGCGGACCGAGACGCGGGGGACCCACAGTCGCGACGATTTTCCCGCCCTCGATGAGGCATGGACCAGGAATATCGTCATCTCCCTGCAGACGGGCCGCATGACAGTGAACACACAGGCGGTGGAGAGCCGGTAAGGGCCTTGACAAAACCATCACCTTTTGTTACCCAGCATCGGGGGGGGGAGACGATGGAACATGCATGTCTGATCAGGGACGTTCGCTCTCGCATCATCTATGACAGCCGGGGTGTTTCAACTATAGAAATCGACGTCATCACCGACGGGGGAATGGGGAGGAGTGCCGCACCCTTCGGGGCACCGGGAAGTCGTGGTGCCTACGAGGCCAGTGCCTACGGGTCGATCGGCCTTGATACCATGGCGGCGGTCATCCGGCAGGACATAACCCCCCGGCTGATCGGGATCGACGCCGCTGACACGCCGGTATGCGACTCCATTATCGGGGACGCGGATGGCTCGGGACATTTCAGCCGTATCGGTGGAAACACGGCCAGTGCCCTGTCCATCGCCATCGCAAAGGCGGCGGCACAGTCCGCCGGCATGCCACTCTACCGACTCTTCACCACGAGCAGCCCGACGCTGCCCTACCCCCTGGGAAACATCATCGGCGGCGGGGCCCACAGCAGGGGGGCAGCCCCCGACATGCAGGAACACCTCGTCATACCCGTGGGCGCATCCAGCATGGCCGAGGCCGTCAGGACCAACATCATGGTGCACGAAGAGACGGGGAAGATCCTGGAACAATCCGATCCCTCCTTCACCGGCGGTACCGATGATGAATGCGCCTGGACGGCGAATCTGACCGATTACGGGGCCCTCGAAATACTCGCCCGGGCCTGCAAGGGGGTGGAAGACAGGACTGGCGTTGCCCTCCGCATGGGTCTCGATGTTGCCGCCGACCGGCTCTGGGACGCCGACAGAAATCTCTATGTCTATGAGCGTGAAGACGTCACACGCACCACGGCGGAGCAGATCGATTACATGGAAGAACTGACGGAGACATTCGGACTCCTCTACGTGGAAGATGCCTTTCAGAGTGATGATTTCGGGGCCTTTGCCGAACTGAACGGGCGCACCGGGTCCCACTGTTACGTCTGCGGCGACGATCTGCTGGCGACCGACAGGAAACGGACCGAAGGGGGCATAGCAAAACAGTCCGTAAATGCAATGATCGTGAAGGTAAACCAGGTGGGTACCATCTCGGGGGCACAGGATACGGCCGCCTGCGCCCGGGACCATGGTATCGATACCATCATCTCTCACCGCTCGGGTGAAACGGAGGATTATACCATCGCCCATCTCGGCGTCGCCTGGAATTGTGTGGGGATCAAGACCGGTGTCATCGGGGGAGAGAGACTGGCGAAGCTCAACGAATTGCTGCGGATCGAAGAACTGCTGGGAACAGAGGCGGCACTGGCGACGCTGCGCAGGTGATCGTGACAGCGCGCGCCCTGCCGGTACTGTCCCGCTGGAGGTAACACCTCTACCATTGCAACTATCGTGACACAGGAGGGGATATGGAAATTCAGGAACTGATTCGATGTACGATCATGAGGGGCGGTACCAGCAAGGGCATATTCCTGCACAGAAACGATCTGCCCGGTGATATGGCGCTGCGCGACCGCGTTATCAGACGGATCTTCGGAACACCCGATCCGAGGGAGATCGACGGTCTGGCGGGGGCCGACACACTGACCAGCAAGGTTGCCGTGGTGGGTCCCCCCACACGCACCGACTGCGATATCGACTATCTCTTCGGCCAGGTGAATATGGTGGAACCGATGATAGACTGGAAGTCGAACTGCGGCAATGTATCGTCGGCAGTGGGTCCCTTTGCCATTGACGAGGGATTCGTCGACGCCGTCGAACCGGTGACCACGGTAAGGATCCATCAGGTCAACACGGGAAGGGTCATCATCGCAGAGGTCCCCGTCAGGGACGGCAGGGCCGAGGTGGAGGGGGACCATGTCATCGACGGCTGCCCCGGCACCGGTTCGAAGATCGTACTCGACTGGGCCGACAGTGCCGGCGCCTTAACGGGGAAACTGCTCCCCACGGAAAATCCTGTCGATACGCTGCAGGTCCCCGGAGGGAATACCTACGAGGTATCCATTGTCGATGCCGCCATCCCTGTCGTATTCCTGGCCGCCCGTGACCTCGGTCTGACGGGGATCGAGACGCCGCAGGAGATCGATGCCGATGCCGCCCTGCTGGACAGGATCGAGTCAATCCGGAGTGTCGCCGCCGAGAGGATCGGCCTCATCGACGACTGGAAGGAGGCGACGCAACGGGTCCCCTATACACCCTTCATTGCCCTTTGCGCCCCGCCCCTGTCGTATACGGACTGGACGACGGGTGAACTGATCGGGGCCGATGACCTGGACATCGTCATCAGGTTGCTGTTCATGCAGAAGATGCACAAGACCTACCCCGTGACGGGAACGGTATGCACCGTGGCGGCGGCAATGATCCCCGGTACGCTGGCAAACCGGTTTTCCAGAGAGGGAATCAGGGAACGGGGAAAACTCCGTATCGGGCATCCCGCCGGCATCATCACCCCCGAGGGGAGCGTCGATGTCGTCGGTGACGATTATATCCTGAGGCGGGCCACGGTAGACAGGACGGCCCGGTGCCTCATGAAAGGCTCCGCCTTCATCCCGCGGGGGACACTCCTCTAGGGGGTAACCGGGATCCCTCCCTGAAGACGGCAGCGGAAAGGCCGGCGACAGGTCCATCACTGACGACTACAGCCCGGTGCGGCCCCGGGAATAAAATATTTGACTTTTATATATGAGAGGAGTAGATGTGGAAAGGGTACACCATTGTCAGGCGGTGCACTGCAGTGGGGGGTTCTTTCCGAGACAGCGAACTTGTAAGTTCACATGCCTCCTCTTAGACCCAGGCGGGTCTATTGTCATATAGCAACAGATAATAGGGAGGGTAGTTTTATAGTTTATAGTATCAACTTTATCAACTACTGAAAAGGAGGTAGGGAATGACAACGTTAATCATTATCATCGGTTTTTTGCTTTATCTAATCCTTTACTTCGTCTACGGGAAGAAGATCGAACGGGATGTCGTCATGGCCTCGGATGACAACGAGGCCCCTTCCAAGCGTCTCTATGACGGTGTTGACTACATCTCGGCACGCAAAGAGGTCCTCTTCGGCCACCACTTCGCATCGATAGCAGGTGCCGCACCCATCATCGGTCCCGCCCTTGCCATCTGCTGGGGCTGGCTCCCCGCGCTGCTCTGGGTCTGGTTCGGCAACATCTTCATCGGCGCCGTTCACGACTACCTCGCATTGATGGCCTCCATTCGATACGACGGCAAGTCGGTGCAGTTTGTCGCCACCGATCTCATGGGGAAACGAACGGGCTACGCCTTCTACTGGATCGTCTTCTTTCTCCTTATACTCGTTGTGGCGGCCTTTGGCGCCATCGTGGGCGGCATGTTCGTCGCAACCCCCGCCATCGCCTCTGCCTATGTGTGGAAGATCGTTGCGGCACTGATTCTGGGTGTCCTCCTCTACCGCATGAAGATGAATTTCAGTGTAGCCACCATCATCGGTATCGTCATGCTGGCGATAGCCATCTGGCTCGGTACGGTGACACCGATCGCACTGAGCTACACGACATGGATGTGGGTCTTCTTCTTCTACATCATCATCGCCGCCTCCATCCCCGTCAATGTCCTCCTCCAGCCCCGTGACTATCTGAACTCGTGGCTGCTCTATGCAGGTCTCGTCGTGGGATTCCTCGCCGCCATCTTCTCCTTCAGGGGCTTTGAAGTGCCGGCATACGCGGCATTTGCACCGGTACTCCTGGGCGGTAAGGCGACTCCCTTCTGGCCGGCCATTCCGCTGGTCATCGCCTGCGGGTCCCTCTCGGGATTCCATTCCCTCGTCGCATCGGGGACCACGTCAAAACAGCTGGAAAAGGAGAGCGACGCGCTGGCCATCGGTTACGGTGCCATGTTCACGGAGGGCTTCCTCTCCACCATCGTCATCGTCTCCATTGCAGGTTTCGGCTACACGGCGCTGCAGAATGCCGGTGTCACCGCTGAAACACTGAATGCCGGCAACTGGGGCGCCATGTTCACCAAGGCGTCGGCGTCGGTGAAGCTATCCAAGGCAAACCTCTTTGTCCAGTCCTATGCCGACATGGTCAATGCAACCTGGCTTGCCGTCATTCCCACCAAGTTCATCAAGGTCCTGGCGGGGATGTGGGTCGCCTCCTTCGCCATGACGACGCTGGATACGACCAACCGGCTGGCCCGCTACTGCCTCGCCGAGATGGCCCTTCCCCTGAAAGACAGCGCCTCGGGACTGTATAGCCTCCTGACCAACCGCTGGGTGGCATCCATCATCCCTGCGGCCATCGGAATCTGGCTGGCGGCAACGGGTAACTGGCTCATCATCTGGGGCTCCTTCGGAGCGGCAAACCAGCTCATCGCGGCAATCGCCCTGATGACCGGCGCCGCCTTCGTGGCAAAGAAGATGAAATCCAACTTTGTCAATGTCGCCGTCATACCGGCATGGATTCTCTGGGTGACCGTTACGGCTGCATTACTCTGGTTCATCATCGTTGTGCAGCCCGGCGCCATTGCGGCCAAACCCGGTCCCGGCTGGACGGTCATGGTGATCCTGATCATCATGTTTGTCCTCAACTTCGTGTTCATTGCAGACTTCATCAAATCGAAGTCTTACAAGGTCGAATAGGGATATCCACTCCCTGCATGACAATCACGCAGCCCGGTGCACCGTGACACGGTGCACCGGGCTTAACATATTGTTACATCGAAGTATGCGACATGGGTTTTCCCATTCTTTCTTTTATCAAGAGATTTCTCGGTGATATGGACGCCACGCACCGTGACAGCGCGACGGCGCTCACGGTCATGGAAGTGGAGGAGCTGGAGAATATCTTCGCCCTGCTCCTCATGGGTTCATTCGTCGGGTTTCCGTCACCGCCGACATTTCTGTCCGTCGAGCTGCTCCCCTTCATGGAACGGGAACTGCGGGTGCTCCACCGGCGGGCCAAGGACAGTGGCGACATGTTTGCGGAGATGTGCGGCACTATCGGGATCGATTAATGAAGATAATCTTTTTTACCGGCAAGGGGGGCGTGGGAAAGTCGACCATGTCTGCGGCGTCGGCCTGGCAGCTGTCACAGACGCACCGGGTACTGATCGTATCGCTCGATCCGGCGCACAACCTGGGAGACATCTTTGACGTCACCCTCAGGGACAGTGCGACACGATTCACCGATACGCTCTATCTCCAGGAGATCGATCTCAAGCAGCTCTCGAAGGAATACCTGAAGCGGGAAATAAGCGTACTGACCAATACCTACAAGTACCTGCAGGTGCTCAACCTGGACAATTATTTTTCCGTGCTCAAGTATTCACCGGGCATCGAGGAATATGCCCTGCTGACGAGCATCGAGAAGATCATACGCGACGAACGGCAGTTCGACTATATCGTCTTCGATACCCCTCCCACGGGGCTGACACTGAGGTTTCTGGCCCTGCCGCGGATCACCATAACCTGGATCGACCGGCTCATCAAGATACGCAGGCAGATCCTAGAAAAGCGATACACCATCCACCGGATACGGGGTCCCCTGAGCAATGAGGAAACCCTCCTCGAATACAGTGAAAAGGATGACGATGTACTGAACAGGCTCCATACGCTCCAGGACAATTACGAAAAACTGACAGCAATACTGGAAGGGAGAGATGCCTTCATGGCACTGGTGTTCAATCCCGACATACTCTCCCTGAAGGAATCGCTGCGGCTCGTCGAGGGTATGCGTGAACTCAATCTCCCCCTCCGGTTGTTGATAAACAACAAGGTGACGGACACGACGGAAGCCATTGCCGGTCAGGTGGAACAACAGATGAAGGAGGCCACGGACGATGTCCCCCTCGAACGGGTGCCCCTTTCGAGCAGTCTCCCCGGCGGTGCGGCCGGCACCTTGTATGATATAGAAACAGACATCAGCAGGCACCTGCTGTAGACATCCAGAGGAAACGATGTTCGCCAACGAAGAGATCGTCACACAGCCCGTTTTCTTACTCTTTGTCGCCTTCTCCTTTCTCCTCACCGTGGGGTATTTCTGGGGACGGCGACGGAACAGAAACATATTTCTTGCCGCCTTCAATGACCTCCTGCAGGTGGTGCAACCCGACGACCAGACCTTCAGAAACATCGGGGGGGCAATCGGCTACCATGCCAACCTCACGATCAAGAAGAAGGGATTCCCGCTGTCCCGTGTCGATGCCACCATAACCCTCCTCCCCCGTCACGCGTGGCTCTATTACCCCATTTCCCGTCTGACGAGAAAGTTCGACCGCCTCTTTATCACGGTCTTCACGAAGCAGCGGCCCCGGGAAGAATGCCACCTCATAGAGAGAGGGTACAACGGCTTCAGGGGATCAAAGATCGAGCATGCCGACAGACTGAACCGGGAAGACGTACAGTGGGGAAGGCAGCGGTTTCAGATCTACTACGAAGGCATGGCGATGCGTGACACCTTTCGAAAGTTTATTGACGAGAACCCCGATCCCGGCGTTCTCAGGCATATTGCCGTCATTCCCGGACAGAAGAAGATCTTCATCTTCATGATCCCCCGGCGGGGAGACGTCGCACGCTACCTGACCCCCGTGTACCGGTGGCTGCCATCCCTGCTGCAGCAGAAACAGCACTGATACCCCTTCCGTGACATCACGTCCCTGCAGGGCACCCGCCGGAGAGACCGGGTGCGCCCTTGCGGGAAACAGTATGTCGTGGTACCCTTCGGGACACCGATCGTCACCGCACCCCGCCGGGTGCATCAGGAGGAGCATATGGATACAGCGATAATGACCGCCGTCGAAGCGGCGGAAGCAGTCAGGACCGGGACAATCACATCGGAAGAACTGGTGACCGCCTTTCTCGACCGCACAGCAGCGATGGAGGAACAGGTCGGCGCCTGGACCTACCTGGACCGTGACTATGCACTGAAACAGGCACGTGATGCCGACGCGGCGCTCCGTGAAGGGAGCGTCCCGGGGCCCCTCCACGGCATCCCCGTGGGCATCAAGGACATCTTCGATACGAGAGACATGCCCACCGAAAACGGGAGCATCGTCGATGCGGGACGGCAGCCGGAGCACGACGCCACGGCAGTCTCTCTGCTCCGCCAGGCCGGTGCCGTCATCCTCGGCAAGACCGTGACCACGGAATACGCCTACTTTGCGCCGGGAAAGACGCGCAACCCGCGGGATCCCCAACGCACCCCCGGCGGTTCGTCAAGCGGCTCGGCGGCCGCCGTCGCCGCGGGCATGGTCCCCCTCGCCATCGGCTCACAGACCAAGGGCTCCGTCATCCGTCCCGCCTCCTTCTGCGGCGTCTACGGCTACAAACCGACCTTCGGTCGCATATCCCGCTACGGCGCCGTTGCACTGTCGAGGACACTGGACCATGTGGGCATCTTCGCCCGCACCATCGAAGATGTGGCCCTCATGGCTGAACAGTTGATGGTCTTCGATGACCGTGACCCCGATATGGAGCGGCGGGGACGCCCCCCCCTCGTCGATACCATCGGACGATCTCGGGCCCGCAGGCCCCGTCTTGCCTTTGTCAGGACACCCGTCTGGGACCAGGCAGACAGCGACACCCGGACCGCCTTCACCGGACTGGCGGACCGCCTGGGCGATGGGATCACGGAAGTCCCCCTCCCCGGCGTCTTCGACGACGCCGTCGAGACACTGGACCTCATCATGGCGACGGAGATGGCCACGGGGTTTGACGACCACTACCAGCACCACCGGGACGGCATCAGTCCCCAGCTGGCGGAGATAATCGAACGCGGCAGAGCGGTCCGTGCCGTCGATTACCACCGTTCCCTGCTCCTCATACCCCGTCTCAACGAGGCCCTGCAGGAGGCATTCGCGTCATACGATGCCATCCTCACCCCCGCCACGACGGGTGAGGCGCCCCTGGGCCTGGAGTCGACGGGAAACCCCCTTTTCTGCGCCATCTGGACGCTCTGCGGGACGCCCGCCATCAGTCTTCCCCTCATGGAGGGACGGCAGGGCATGCCCCTGGGGGTACAGCTGGTCGCCCCCCGGGGCGCCGACGCCCGTCTGCTGCAGGCGGCACGATGGCTCGCTGACCACAGTGACACATAGGGAACGGCACGGTCACCGGCGCCAGGACCGGCCGCCCGGCGGATTCACGGGTGCCGTCGCAGCGTCCCATAGGGGCGACGGCGCACCCTAGGGTGTAAGGAGACTGAATCCCGAATCGGCCTCACGGACCCGCCTGCCCGTGGTCCCCGTCAGTTCGAAGAGGATGACCTCCATGACCTGCCACACCCTGACACCGTTCCGTATGCAGCCGGTAACGGTCCCTGCCTGTCTCCCGCAGGCCATGTGCATGTGCAGGACGGGGTTGCCGTCATCGTCGGGAAAGAGCGTTCCCGTGCCCGCTATCTCATGGACGGCGTCGAGGATATGTTCCAGGGGATGGACCGGTCGTGCATCCCCCGCTTCGGGTCCCACCACCAGCCTGCTCCCGCCATCGGCCGCACCGACGGCGATCAGTGCGGCCGCCGCTATCGACTGACTGCGGGCGAACCCTTCGATTGTCTCGTCAACGATCTCTCCATCCTCGAGGCGTATCACGAATATCCGCCCCTGCTGTGCCTCAGCATACTTCATACCCTGCTCCTTGATCGGTGCCCGGCCGTCCCGGCCTTGGGCACCCCGTAATTCCTCTGTGTACTGGTACCGCGACGGTACCCGTCACCGTGACGGCACCCCTGCAGGCGGGTGCGAAAAGTCATTGACAAATATCCCAAATACCCTATTATCGGCCATAGGTAACAGGACCTATTATATCCATATACCAGTAACAGGGGGTACCATGAAAGACGCAATCGCCGCCATCCTTTCCCACGCCGACACCCATGACTGGGGAAATATTTCCGTGCCCTTCGGCGAGGAGTTTCTGGACATCGCCGTCCCTCGCCAGTGCGAAACGCTGCAGATGAGGCGCATGCCCTGCCTCGCCGATTCCAGAGAGGATATCGCAGGGGCCCTGAACAACCCGACGGGGTCTCCCCCCCTTCCCGCAATCATAGGCGCCACGGGGAAGGCCCCGTCAGAGACAACGGTCTGTATCACGGTGTCCGACATCACCCGTCCCGTTCCCTACAGGGGAGAGCGGGGCATCCTCCTGCCCCTTCTGGAGATCATCGAATCGGCGGGGGTGAGACGGGACAACATCGTCTTTGTCATCGGAAACGGCACGCACCGGCCCAGCACCGCCGAAGAGCGGCTCGCCATGTATGGCAGCGAGGTTACCGATCACTACCGCATCGTCGACCACGACTGCGAGGACCGTGCATCGCAGGTCCTGGCGGCACACACCTCGCGCGGTACGGAGGTCTACGTCAACAGGATGTTCTACGAATCCGATGTCAAGATCGTCACGGGCCTCGTGGAGAGTCACTACATGGCGGGCATCTCGGGGGGGAGAAAGGCCGTCTGCCCCGCCCTGACCAATGTAGAGACGATTCAGAAATTTCACGGCGTCGACTTTCTCGAAGACCCCCGGTCGACCAATCTCGTCCTCGATGGAAACCCCTGTCACGAGGAGGCCCTCGAGGTGGCCCGGACGGTGGGTGTGGACTTCATGATCGGCACCACCCTCGATCACGCCCTGAACATCACGGGCGTCTACGCAGGCGACCTCGAGGCGGCCCACATGAAGGCCTTCGAGGCCATGAAGGCCTTCGTAGAGATCCCCATCGACGAACCCTACGACATCGTCCTGACACACGGCGGCTATGTCGGCCGGGACCACTACCAGAGCGTCAAGGCCGCAGTCTGTGCCCTGCCGGCGGTGAAGGACGGGGGCCTCATCGTCATGGTTTCCGACACCCTCGACGCCGAACCCATCGGTTCGCGCGAATACAAGACGCTGCTCCACCTCTTTACGATCCTCGGTCCCGATGCCTACCTGTCCATCCTGAGACACCCCGACTGGGTATTCACCAAGGATCAGTGGGAACCTGAAATGTGGGGAAAGGCATTCCGCAGGGTGGGATCCGATGGCCTGATCTTCTGCGCGCCCCAGATCCCGGAGGAGGATTCACTGATCCTGCCGGGAGTGAACGGGTACGCCTTCATCGATGGAAAGACCGCATACGACTCCCACCGGGACAAGGCAGGGGCCATGTTCCAGAACGCCGTCATCTACGCCGCCCATCACCCCCGCTTCGGACCACGGACACCGTCGATGGCCTTCATCGCCGAGGGACCCTACGCGATCCCCCTGGCACGGGGATAACAGAAAACGCCCGCCGTCCCCGGAAGGGGATACAGCGGGCGGTATGCATCTTCGTTACTGCCCTCTCTGAGCGCTCTTCATGAGGGCTCACTGGGACGAGGGGGGTTCAGGCACCCCGTCACTCACGGAGCGACGCCTGCGCGGCGGCCAGTCCCGCCCCGGCCTCGAAGGCGTAGCCTGCCCGGCTCAATCCCGCCTCGATGGCACCGATCGTCGCCAGGATGTCCGCCCTGTTTACCACGCCCATGTGACCGATGCGGAAATACTTGGTATTGATGGCCGGGTGCAGTCCGCCGGCCAGTATGACCCCCGCCTCGTTGATGTATTTCAGGACACCGGCATCCACCCCCTCGGGATAGTAGGGGGCCGTCAGTGTGGTGGCTGCCTTATCGGGGCTGACGGGTATCTGTTTCATTCCCAGGGCCGTCACCGCCGCCTTGAAGGCGTCGCTGTAGCGGCGATGCCGGGCAAAGCGGTTATCCATTCCCTCGTCGAGGATCTGTCCCAGGCTCACGTTGAGGGCCCACACGAGGTTCACGGCCGGTGTCCCGAAGTAGCGGGGCTGGCGGGATTCGTACCCCTCCATGATGGGGAGCCACTTTTCCCAGTCAGAATAATAACTGCCCACGGGTGTCGTGCGGTTTCTGAAGGCCTCCATCGCCCGCGGACCGGCCATGACCAGTGCCAGACCGGGCGGCACACCGACCCCCTTCTGCGAGGCAGTCAGCGATACATCGATGCCCCACTCGTCCATGCGCATCTCCTCGCTGGCCACGGCACAGACGCCGTCGACGATGATCAGTGTATTGTATTTCCGTGCCAGCCCGGCACATCCCCTGACATCGGCACAGACGCCGGTGGATGTATCGACATGGGTCACGGTCATGACCTTGTAATCGCCACCCTTCAGTGCCGCCTCGATGTCATCCAGCGAGGGTCGGTCACCGATGGCCGGCGGATCGACCTGTGTCACCACGGCGCCGTATCGCTCCAGGACACCGACGTAACGATCGCTGAAATGGCCCGTCGTCACCACCAGCGCCCTGTCACCGGGCTCGATGAGATTGGAGGCGGCGATATCCATGGCCAGTGTACCCGAGCCTGCCATGATGAAGGGCTGCCCCGTGGGAGCGAGGAAGACCTCCCGCATCCGCTCGAGGGCCTGGCCGAAGACCTCTATGAAGGCGGGATCTACATGACTGGTGGGGGACATCCCCATGGCCTGCATTACCTCCGGTGAAAATTCGATGGGACCGGGAATCATCAACAACTTTCTATCTTTCATCGTACACATCACCTCACTTGTATTGTAATGAACATCATATCACGCAGGGCCGACGCTCCCGTCGTTCGGAGTCCATCGTTCCCGTCTCCTCTACCAGGGGACAGAGGAACTGAAAGACGCCCTGTTCTCCTCTCGTGTTCCGAACCAGTAGTCGGATATGTCAAACATAGCAAATCATGTCAAGCCAATAATACCGGCCCTCTCCTCAGGAAGGTCTCACCCCTTCACGAACGGGGGTACCCCCCCGGAAAGAGGGACCTCCAACGACAGGGCCAGTGGCGGGGGCTGCGCATCCTGCCCCAGGCCCTCCCGGCCCCCTCAAACTCTCCCGCATCGAGGGATCTCTCACCGTAGACCTCGCTGTTGAAGGCCTCGGCGATTGTCGCTATCTCCTCCTCCAGGCGGGGGAACCGGCACATCAGGCGCCCGCCGTACTCACGGGGCGTCTCGTGGTGCCGGTGGGGTATGCCGCTGTGACGCCCCCACCTGCAGAGGCCCCGGTAGAGATCGACGGCATCACGATACCCCCGGACCATCGCGGCGACGCGGTCACGGCAGCGGCAGACGACGACCCACATATCCCGCAGCCGGCAGGCAATGACATGCCATGAAATCTTCCCTTCACCGCCCTTCCCGGCCCGCGAGAAGAGCCAGCGGAAGAGGAGCCGGAGACCGAAGACCACGAACAGGACGACACCGGCACCTGCCAGGATCAGTACCCCCCAGGTTGCTATCGTCTCGATGATCTCTCCCCACGGGCCCGCTGCCGGAACGGACTGCATCACCCCGCCCGTGCCTTCCGAAGGAGAAAAGGAGGTATCCAGCCGGACCGCGTGGTGACCGAAGAGAAACCCTATGATCTTCATACACAGGGGACCCAGGGGTGCGGCGGCGCTCTTCAGCAGGACATACCCCCGGTCGGCCACGGCACTCAGGTAGGGAAGCGCGAGGAGCACCACCCCCGTGGCAAAGGCGAGGACGACGACGGTGGCACTGAGTATCGTCCCCATGGCGTGGTACCCCGCCAGGAAGTCTCTGTGGGCGGTACCCCGGTTGCGGGCCATGGCGATGGCCAGCAGGCCGAAGAGGAACAGGGGAAAGAGCAGGAGCTCCGGCGTGATTCCCCACATATCCGGTCCGCCCTTGGACAGGACGAGAAATTTGATCATCAGCAGGCAGAAGACGGTCATCACCCCCACGTCGAAGCGGGCACAGATGGTGTGGTAGTCGACGGCCCTCCGGGCAAGTGTCACCCCTCCGATCCAGAAGGCGATGACCAGGAGGAATACCACGACATGACAGATCCATGCCAGGGGGTCCGCCGGCTCCCGGAGGCCCTCCCAGAGCCACCAGTGGGTCCCCGCGGGGCTATCGCCGTGAAGGAGGATAGTGACGAGCTTCGATGCCGCCAGCAGAAGGCCGAGGAGGTGCAATCCCAGGATCATGATGACACGCCAGCCCCGGCCCCGGACGACCAGTGTCAGCAGGGCGGCCAGTGTAAAGATTCCCAGTGCCTCGGGCAGGGGAAAGGGACGGCCCACCAGTGGAATGGTAATGAAGATCGCCCAGGCATAGAGCCAGGTCAGTTCGACGGCCCCGGCGGAGAGGTAGAGGAGGAAATTCCCGTCACCCTTCATAGCTCTCCCGTCCCCCCGTATCTGATCTCTGCGAGGGAAATGAGTCCCTTCCGGCTGCCCCCCGCTCCCTGCGCCGGGCCGTCGGGGGTACACACCACAAAGACAACGGGGTTCCTCCGGTGCGCATAGAACCGCTTCGCCTCATGCAGTGACTCATCGGCCTCACGGGTGAAATGGAAACAGCTCGTACCCCAGGCAGGGGTGAGCCGGTGGCGTAAGGTATGGACAAGGTCTTCCGACAGGGCCAGCTGCAGCCGTGCCAGCGTCTCCAGGAGGGCCGCCAGGTGCCGCGGGTTTCTCCCCATGGGAAGGATAGCCCTCCCCCCTTTCACCACACCGTTGGTGGCAAGGCCCACGGCATATCCCCGTCTGTCACACTGGACCGCCAGCGATGCCACCGTCTCGAGCATGGCCTCAAAGTCCTTCCCTGCCCTCTTTGTCACGAAGGCCTGCACGTCGACAACGAGTAAGACCTTGGCCTGTTCCGACGACTCGAAGACCTTCTCCTGGAGCCGGTGGTGGCGCGCGCTCGTCTTCCAGTGAATATACCGGGCGGGACGCCCCTTCTGATAATCCCTGACGCCGTGGATGTAGATGGGGTCCTCCACGGGATGCCGTGACCCCGGATGTCCGAAGAGATCCCGTTTCACCAGTGGGACGGGGGCAAGCGGTACGATCCGCGGGTAGACGATGACGTGGCAGTCTTCACTGTCTTTCCTCTCTCCGGGGAAGAACCCGAAGAGATCGCTCACCTGCAGGCGGGACATGCCCACCCGGTGTACACCCCGTCGCCGGGCAACCAGGTCCCACCGGAACCGGACCCGCTCATACCACAACAGACCGCTCTCACCGGAACATGTCTCCTCGCCGGTCGACGGAATCAGGGCGTCATCAACCCCTGCAGTGACCCGGAGCCAGACGGGCAGCAACTTGGCGTTTTCCACCTCCATCTGCAGGACCAGCGCTTCACCGGGGAAGACCCGTTCCCGGTCGACCGTCACATGACACCCGATGCGGGAGATGCTCATCCTGCTCCACAGCTTCGCCACGGCCATGACGCCCAGCGCCAGGACCACCAGGATGACGAGATCCCGCTGCCGCGACAGGAGTGCCATGAAGAGCACCACACCGGCGATATACTGTATCAGGGGAATGACCAGCATGGAGGGCAATCTCTCTTCACCGTGTTCCATAGTATCCCCCTCGTTACCCCGTCTGTCCATCAGTCTGACATTGAAAATTGAAATGTCGAAAAAAGTCACCTGCGAGCGGTTTCAGGCATTTCGGAACAAGCATGCGACATCAAACATGCAGCATCAAGAATTAAGAATTAACCATTCAGAGTTACCCATTCCTCACGCGGCCGGCACCGCTATGCGCCCCATGATGTCACCGAGCAGGCCCTCCGGCGTTTTTCCCCTCAGCTGCTCCTCCTCCTTCAGGATCAACCGGTGACAGAGGACGAAGGGGGCAAGATACTTGATATCGTCGGGGAGGACATAGTCACGGCCCCTCAGCGCCGCCAGGGCCTGTCCGGCACGCATCAACCCGAGAGACCCCCGCGGGCTGACGCCAAAACGGACGGCATCATCGTCACGGGTCGCCTGCGCCAGTGCGACGATGTATTCCCGCACCGGCTGGGACAGGCGGACCTCTCTCCGTTCCCCCTGCAGCCGGGCGATGTCACCGGGGCTCGCCACGGAGGTGAGCGTCAGCAGGGGATCATCGGCCCGGAATCGTTCCAGGATGGCCATCTCTTCCTCTTCTTGGGGATAGCCCAGATACACCTTGAGGAGAAACCGGTCGAGTTGCGCCTCGGGCAGTGGAAAGGTTCCTTCCAGTTCAATGGGATTCTGCGTCGCCATGACGAAGAAGGGATCGGGAAGCTTGATGGTCTGACCGTCCACCGTCACCTGTCGCTCCTCCATGCATTCGAGGAGACTCGACTGGGTCCGCGGGATGGTCCGATTGATCTCATCGGCGAGGAGTATGTTGGTCACGATGGGGCCGGCCTGGTAGGTAAACTGCCCGGTCTGCTGATTATAGACATTGAACCCCGTGATATCGGCCGGGAGCAGATCGGGTGTACATTGCACCCGCTTGAAGGACCCGCCGATACTCCTGGCCAGCGATTTGGCCAGCAGTGTCTTCCCCAGTCCCGGCACATCCTCCAGCAGGACATGCCCATTTCCCAGGAGGGCAACCAGCATCAGCTCGACGGCAGGGGACTTTCCCACTATCACCTGAGATATATTCGCAGCAATCCGATCGCACGCCGTAAAATCCACCATGACACCTCCCAATGTAACACCCTCTGCAGCAGGGGAGAGCGCGTGAACGCCCCACCGAGGACACCCTGTCTCAATGAAAGAACCCCGACAGTGTGGGATAGTAGAAAAATTATTTCTGCCTGTCAAGGAAATTGGGGACGGCCCTCACGGCCATGGCCTGTTTCCACGGCACCGGCACGACGGGCCGGATCATTTTCCCCGTGACGGGACCCTTTTTGTTTGCCTCCGAAAATATAATATGAGAGAATGGGATCGCTGTCCTGTGAGGGTAATGACGCACCAGGAGGCATCTTCATGTGTGAACGGGTTCTCTATCCTACCGATTTCTCCGATGCGACATAGACGGCAATGGACTGCATCATACCATCGCAGATGGCAGGAAGGCGGGAAGTCATCGTCATAACACGATAACAGAAGGCACCGATTTTATTACACGAGAAATTCTCGTTCAGTGCAGAGTCTGTCACTTCTCTCTTTACTTTTTCACCATTATTTACTATCCTTTATGTCAGGGCGTCCTTCTTGTTTTTGTCTGGTTTCTCTATGGGGCAACATAACGACATCACAACTTTGAAGGCGTTTTTTTATTCCCGGAATACGGTCACTAAACGATATTTCAAAGGGAGGTACGTTGTATGAACATATTATCGAGAGACGAACTCAGATCCTTGATGCAGGAAAAACTCGGCACCTGTGTATCGCTGTATATGCCGACCCTTGCGAAGGGCGTAGAGACCCAGCAGAACCAGATCAGGTTCAAGAACCTGCTCCGCGAGACGGAGGAACAGCTGGTCTCCGCAGGATTGCGCCCCTCAGAGGCCAAGGACCTGATATCCCCTGCACAGGAGATCGCGGGGGACGCCTCTTTCTGGTGGAATCAGAAAGGCGGGCTCGCTCTATTCATCTCTCTTGACTTTTTTCACTACTACCTGCTTCCACAGGATTTCAACGAACTGGTCGTCGTAACGGACCGATTTCATCTGAAGCCCCTGCTTCCCATTCTCAATGCAAATCTTGAATTCTATATCCTTGCCATCAGCCAGAATGGCGTGAAATTGTTCGAATGTTCCCGCTTCCATGCGCGACCGGTGGAACTGCCGGGAATTCCCGAGAGTCTCGACGAGGCCCTCAATCTCGATGCCGTCGAAAAACGGCTGCAGCTCCATACGGGCACGGAAGACACGAAACTGAAACTTCTGCAATATTTCAAGCAGATCGACCGGGGGCTCCGCGAGTTGTTCAAGGAAAAGAAGTCACCCCTCATCTTCGCCGGTGTCGATTATCTCCTCCCCATCTACCGGGAGGCAAACACCTACCCCCAGCTGTCCGAGAAGGGGATCTCGGGAAACCCCGACGGACTGAGCGGAGACAGGCTGCACGGCATGGCCCTCCCCATTATCGAACCCCTGCTGCAGCAGAAACGTGCAAAGGCGCAAGACAAATACCGGCAGAACGCCGGTACGGGACTGACCTCGCGTGACATCACGGAGATCGTCGGCGCCGCCCGGAGCGGACGGATCAAGGTACTCTTTGTCACCCGTGGTGTCCAGCAGTGGGGGACCTTCGATCCCGAGACAGCCACGGTAGAGTTGAGTGACGCCCGGGAACCGGGCCATGAAGACCTCCTCGATCTGGCGGCCATGGAGACATTCCTCAACGGCGGCACCGTCTATGCAGAGGAACGGGACGGCATGCCCGACGAGTCCACGGTGGCGGCCCTGTTCAGATACTGAGCCGAAGGCACCCCTATTCCCCGGACCCCGTCCGGGGATTTTGTACTAATTCCACAAGGAGCAGACAGATGTCATCCGGAGTGAACATAGCGGTTATCGGCGCCGGCGCCATGGGCTCCGTTTATGCCGGCAAGTTCCATGACATGGACGGGGCATCAGTGTCCCTCATTGCCGGGGGGGAACGCCGGCTCAGGCTCAGGGAACAGGGACTGACCGTCAACGGCAGACATTTTCCCCTGCCGGTCACAGATCCGGGAGAGACGGTTCCCCCGGCCGATCTCGTCATCGTCGCCGTCAAGCACCACCACATGGCGGAGACCATCAGGGACATGGCATGTGTGGTGGGAACGGATACGACCATACTGTCGGTCATGAACGGCATCGAGAGCGAGGAACAGATCGGCGCCGTCTACGGCATGGACAGGGTCCTCTACGCCGTCTCCGTGGGCATCGATGCCCTCAGGCAGGACGATCAGGTCGTCTATACCAAGCAGGGGACACTCTTTTTCGGTGAGGCCGACAACCCTGTCATCTCGGAGCAGGTGAGGAAGGTCTGTGATCTCTTCGACAGGGCCGGCATAACCTACGAGGTTCCCGACGATATGATGCGTCACCTCTGGTGGAAATTCATGATAAATGTCGGCATCAATCAGGTCTCCGCCGTGCTGCGCGCCCCCTTCTCGGTCTTCCATAAATCGGCACACGCGCGGGAACTCATGGAACAGAGCATGCGGGAGGTCATGGCCATCGCCCACGCAAAGGGGATCAATCTCTACGAAGAGGACATAACAAACTGGTATGCCTTCATGTCACAACTCTCCCCCACGGGGAGGACATCCATGCTCCAGGATGTGGAGGCGAAGAGAAAGACAGAGGTGGAGATGTTCGCGGGAAAGATCATCGAACTGGGGGAACGGCACGCCGTCCCGACGCCCGTCAACACCGTCCTCTTCAAGGCAATCAAGGCAATCGAGGACTATATCGACTGAAGGGCTGGCACGATCGCAATGGGAGAGAACCGATAACATGGCATCCATGAAGACAACCATGGTCATTCCGTCGTACTGGAGACGGCCCTCAGGTGCCGGCATCCGTGAGACCGATGCCGTCTATGACCACCCCACCCCCCTCGACGAGGCAGGGACCCTGGGACGGACCATCGAGAGCATCGCCACCCTCCGGGACAGGGACTTCGACCTGGTCATCATTGCCGCTTCCACTGCCGCTGACGTCGAGACACAGGTGGAGGAACGCGTCGCCCGGATCATCAAAACGTCGACGGCGCCCGTACCGGTCCGTCTCTTCAGTCACTCCCACCTGAGGCAGATCCACCGCATCCTCGATGACAGGGGAGGCGGCAGGTTCAGTAAACTCCTGAGCCTGCGGGGATATTCGAACATCAGGAACCTCTGTCTCTTCCTGCCCCATCTGCTGGGATCCGACACAGCGGTCCTCATCGATGACGACGAGGTATTCGAAGATCCCCGCTTCATGGCAAAGGCCCGTGAATATATCGGACAGAGCAGTGGGGGCCCTTTCATCGGCGCCGTGGCGGGCTATTACCTCCAGCCCGATGGAGACTGGAGACTAAAGAAGACAGAGGAATCGAGGCCGACGGCCTGGAACAAGGTCGCCCGCATGAACGAGGCCTTCGAAGGGATCATCGGCACCCCGCCCCGCCTGAAGGAGACACCCTTCGTCTTCGGCGGGAACATGATCGTGCACCGGGACATCTTCAGGGAGATCCCCTTCGATCCCGCCATCGCACGGGGAGAAGACATCGATTACCTCATAAACATGCGGATGTTCGGACACACCTTCTTCCTCGACAACACGCTGTCCATCAAACACCTGCCCCCTCCGAAGCCGCACCCCCTGTGGAAGGGACTGCGGGAGGACATATACCGGTTCACCCGTGAGAGGGCAAAGCTGCGTACCCAGGAGCGGATGCCCGGCATGGTCCCGGTGCGTGCCGAAGAACTCGATCCCTATCCCGGCGCCTTTCTGAAGGATGACCTGGAAGACATGATCGCCGCCGAATGTACCGCTCTCGCCGCACAGTACCGTAAGGAGGGGAAAGAGGGCGATGCAGCGGAGGCCCTGAAGAATATCGACATAGCCGCATCGGAGGCGGAGTCGGGCGGGGATCTCTTTCATCACCTGATCGCCACGCAGGGTCTGTGGAAAGAGATGATGGCCTTCACCGCAGAGGACGAGATCAGGGAGAGACTGGCCCATCTCCTGTAGCACGGCGCCCCTGCCTGTAACGACGGTGACGCCGTCTTTTTTTGTTTGTGCAGCAGGGGGGCAGTATGCACTGCATGTACTAAAGGGTGAAAGCAGTGCCCGCCGCTTGCGGCGGCGTGAGTGAGTGATTATATAATAGAGATACCCCCTCGCGGGGGCATCTATAAGATTTCCGGTAACTCGTTACGGGGAACTACAATCGTGACAATACCATGGAGGTAAACCATATTGCATAAGTTCGTGACAGGAATTTCTTTCGCCCTGGCGCTGGTGGTGTTGGCACCGGTGGCACAGGCACAGCCCGGCATGCCGCCGGCCAATGTCGTCGTCTCCAAGGTTACCAGCGGGACCGTGGCACCTGAGCGGGTCTTCACCGGTACCGTCTTCTATCCCGAAGTATCCGATGTCTCCGCCGAGGTATCGGGCACCGTCAGGGAGACGAGATTCGAAGAGGGACAGGTGATAACGAGGGACGAGGTACTGGTCAAAGTCGATTCCACGATCCTCGAAAAAACGCTCCAGTCCAAGATTGCATCGTATGAACAGGTCCTTTCAGACCTGGAAAAGGCACGGAAAAATCTCGAACGGATCGGGGCACTCTACAAGCGGGAGATCGTGGCCGAAAAGGATTTCGACGACCAGTCCTTTCAGGTACAGGGGCTGGGAAAGAAGGCCTCGGCCATCAGGGCGGATGTGGAACGCCTCGAAATAGAGATCGAAAAAACGGCCATCAGGGCCCCCTTCACGGGTATCGTCATCAAGAAGCAGGCCGCCCGTGGTGAGTGGCTGTCCCCGGGGATCACGGTGGCCACCATTGCCCGCCATGACCGGGTGGACGTAATCGCCGATATCCCCGAAGATGTCATCCGCTATGTCAGACCGGCCATGAAGGTAAAGATCTCCGTGGCGGGGAGAGACCTGTGGGGAACGGTGCATGCCATTATCCCCCGGGGAGACATCTCCACCAGGACCTTCCCCGTCAAGATAAAGCTGGACAATCTGGCCTCCCTCATGGAGGGGATGCATGCGCAGGTACGATTACCCATCGGCAAGCGGATCAAGACCCTCCTCGTCCCCCGTGATGCCGTCCTGACCATGTACGGACAGACGATGGTGATTGCCGTCGTCGATGCGAAGGCAGTGACGATGCCCGTCAAGATCGTGGGCTATCAGGGGATGCAGACGGGTATCAACTCGCGGGGGATCACGGAAGGCATGGACGTAGTCGTCAAAGGAAACGAACGGCTCAGAAACGGACAGCCTGTAAAGATAATGAAAGATGCTGCCAGGTAAATGGACCCAATACAATTTTCAATACGTGAAACGGTCAAGGTCGTCGTCGTTGTAATCCTGATTCTCCTCTTCGGGTTCATCGGACTCCACCGGATGCCATACCAGCTGAGCCCCAGTCTCACGGTGCCGCAGATTACCATCACCACCAACTGGATCGGCGCCACCCCCTATGAAATAGAACGTGAGATCATCGAAGAGCAGGAAAAGGTCTTCAAGGGGATACCCAACCTGGTGGAAATGGAGAGTTCCTCCTTCAACAGCCAGGGAACGGTGACACTGAAGTTCAAACTGGGAACCGATCTCGATGACGCCCTCCTTCGCGTCTCAAACAAGCTCAACGAGGTCCGCTCTTACCCGCAGAACGTGGAGCGGCCCGTCATCAATGCCACGGGGGCGGCAACATCGCCCGTCATCTGGCTCCTCATCAAGACGATTGACGGCAATCCCAATTCCATCTACCGGTATCGGAGCTTCTTCGATGACGAGATACGGCAGTACCTCGAACGGGTGGACGGCGTCGCCGAACTCTTCATCGGCGGCGGAACGGAAAATGAGATGCACGTCATCCTCGATCCCGAGGCCATGGCGGCCTACGGCGTCACCACGGCCGACGTGACGCATGCCCTGCAGACGGAGAATGTCAACGTATCGGCGGGAAATCTGGGGGTGGGAAGACGGGACTTCCGGATCAGGACGGTATCGGAATTCCAGTCGGCAGAGGATATCGGGAAGGTCGTCATCAAATCGGCGGGACAAAAGCGGATCTATATATCCGACATAGCCACGGTGACACCGGGATTTCAAAAACTGACGGCGGCCACCTTCCACAACGGCAAAGAGGCCATCGGCATGGGCATAAAACCCGAGGCGGGGGCCAACATCCTCGAGATGACCAACCGCGTCGAAAAGGTCGTGCAGTGGCTCAACGAGGAAAAACTGAAACCGAAAGAGATCGAGATCCACTGGACCTACGATGAGCGGGGCTACATAAACGGCTCCATCGATCTGGTGCGGAAAAACATCCTCATCGGCGGCACGCTGGCACTGATCGTCCTCTTTATCTTCCTGAGGAGCTTTTCGTCCACCGTCATCGTGGCGACGGCACTCCCCATCAGCATCATCGGTTGTTTCATCTTCATGAACGCCTTCGGCAGGACACTCAACGTGGTCTCACTGGCAGGCATATCCTTCGCCGTGGGCATGCTCCTGGACAGCGCCATCGTCGTCCTTGAAAATATAGACCGCCACCGAAAGATGGGCAAACCCCCCTACAGGTGCGCCTACGACGGGACCAAAGAGGTCTGGGGTGCCATACTGGCCTCGTCCCTCACCACGGTGGCCGTCTTTCTCCCCGTCGTCTTTATCGAAGAAGAGGCGGGACAGCTCTTCAAGGACATCGCCATCGCCGTGACCTGCGCCATCGTCATCAGTCTCTTCGTCTCCGTATCGGTCATTCCCACCATATCCAATCGGCTGATCAGATTGCGCAAGGACAACTCCCTGAGGAAAAATCCCCTGGCAAAGGCGGGGTTATTCATCGGCGATATCATCATGTTCAGTGTCAGGATAGCCATCAGAAACTGGGCGACACGGATTGCAACCGTCCTGTTGCTGACCATCCTGTCGGTATCGACGACGCTCCTGCTCATACCCAAGATGGAATACCTCCCCCAGGGAAACAGAAACTTCGTCTTCTCTATCCTCATTCCCCCGCCGGGACTCTCATACGAGGAACGCAAGAAGATCGGCGAGACCATATTCGAAGCGGCACGTCCCCATATCGAAAAGGAGACCAGGGAGTTCCCCGGCATCAAGGAGGTCTTCTATATCGGCGTCGACCAGATCATGCTCACGGGGGCCATGAGCATGAACGAAAAACGGGGCGGTGAACTGATACCCTTCTTCTCACGGATCATCAACAGCATCCCCGGTATCTTCGGCATCAGCACGCAGGTGGGCATATTTCAGACACGACTGGGAGGGGGACGGACCATCAACGTCGACATCAGCGGCGAAGACCTCAACAGCATCATCAAGGCGGGGGGGGCCATGTTCGGCATGATCCGGCAGCAGATCCCCGGGGCTCAGGTCAGACCCGTCCCCTCCATCGAGATCCTCTATCCCGAGGTGCAATTCATCCCCCGCATGGAGCGGATCAAGTCCGTCGGCATGACGGCACGGGACCTGGGCATCAATGTCGATGTCCTCCTCGACGGCAGAAAGATAGGGGATTTCAAGGAGGAGGGACAGAAGAAGCGGGACCTCGTCCTCAAGACACCCGATGGCGTCTTTAGCACACCGGAGAGCCTCTACAATGCCCCCATTACGACGCCCACGGGAAAGGTGGTCCCCCTCTCCTCACTGGCGGAGCTTGAACGGACCACGGGTGTCACCCAGATACGGCACCTGGAACGGCAGCGGACCATCACCCTCCAGGTGACACCGCCTACGTCCCTATCACTGGAAGCGGCAATGGATACGGTCAGAGACAAGATCATCCCCGTCACCCGGCAGCAGGGGCTCCTGCAGGGAATGAGCGTCAGGCTCGGGGGCGAAGCGGACAAGCTGACACAGACGAGACAGACCCTCCAGTGGGATTTCCTGCTGGCGGCAGTGATCATCTACCTCCTCATGGCCGGCCTCTTCAGTAACTTTGCCTATCCCTTCATCATCTTATTTACGCTTCCCCTGGCGGCGGCGGGGGGCTTTATCGGCCTCAAACTGGTGAATCTCTTTGTCAATCCCCAGCCCCTCGACATACTCACCATGCTGGGCTTCGTCATTCTCATCGGCGTCGTCGTCAACAACGCCATCCTCATTGTCCATCAGTCGCTGAACAACATACGCCTGGGGGGCATGCCCCATAGAGAGGCCGTGCTGGAAGCGACGAGATCGAGGCTGCGCCCCATCTACATGACCACCTTTACCAGCATCTTCGGCATGCTCCCCCTGGTCATCTCACCGGGGCCGGGATCGGAGATATACCGGGGGCTGGGTAGCGTCATCCTGGGGGGGCTCGCCCTGTCTTCTGTCTTCGTTATATTCGTCATACCATCACTGCTTATGTTTTTCATAAAAATGGAAAGGAAGAATTGACATGTCACAGACCACGGAGATACCACTGGAACACCTTGACATCACTGCATTCATCGAAAAGAAGGTCGCTGAGATTTTATCCACTGTGGGAGGCGGTTCGGCCGTCAACGCCCTCTCGGGGGGAGTGGATTCGGCAGCCGTCACCATGATCGCCCACCGGGCCCTGGGGACACGGCTGCGATCCCTCTTCATAGACACCGGTCTCATGAGACAGGATGAACCGCAGACCATCGTCTCGTGGTTTGCAAAGCTGGGCGTCACCGTCGAGCTCATCGATGCGAAGGATCAGTTCTTTGCGGCACTCAGGGGGAAGACCGATCCCGAAGACAAGCGCAACGCCATCACCGAGACCTTTTACAAGGATGTCTTCGGTAAACTGGTCCGCGACATGGGCGCGAAACACCTCTTTCAGGGGACCAACTATACCGACATAGAGGAGACGGTGGCGGGCATCAAGCGGCAGCACAACATACTGGAACAGATCGGCATCGATCCCCTGACGAGCTACGGGTACCACGTCCTGGAACCCCTGATAGAGCTGAGGAAACCGGCCATTCGCACCATCGCCAGGACCCTCGGCCTCCCCGAGGAGATTTATGCGCGACCGCCCTTCCCCGGACCGGCACTGGCGGCGCGTGTCATCGGCGAGGTCACCCCCGACCGGGTGGAAACGGTCAGACAGGCGACACAGATCGTCGAAGATGCCCTCTGTACCACGGGCGCCTTTCAGTACCTTGCCATACTCCACGAGGACAGGGTGACGGGCATGCGGGACGGGAAACGTGATTTCGGCATGCAGATAGAGATCCGCTGCTGGGAGAGCGAAGACGCGAAGACGGGATCGCCGACACGACTGCCCTTCCCCGTCCTGGAAAAGATGGCCGATGATATCACGGCACAGGTGGCGGGCGTCGTCAGTGTCACCTACAACATCACGAAAAAGCCGTCGTCAACGATAGAGGCAATCTAGCAGGAAGACATGCAACACTCATGACATATGAAGGCGCTCCCGGGAGGACGGCAGGGCAGTACCGGTACTATATCTGCCTGATCATCTTTCTCAGCTACATACTCGTGTATTTTCACCGGCTCTGTCCCGCCGTCATCGCCCTCGACATGCAGGCCGATCTCGGGGCGAGCACCACCCTCCTCGGTGTGCTCAGTTCGGCCTATTTCTATTCCTACGCCCTCATGCAGCTCCCCACGGGGCTGCTGGCAGACTCGTGGGGACCCCGCCGGACCGTTGCCCTGTCGCTGCTCATCGCTGCCCTCGGATCGATACTGATGGGGATGGCCTCCACACTGACCATGGCGATCACCGGCAGGGTCCTCGTCGGCCTGGGTGTCTCCACGGTCTATGTATGCAATTTCAAGCTGCTGGCCGAGTGGTTCTCCCCCCGCAGGTTCGTACTCATGGGGGGCATCTTCATGGCCATGGGGGGTGTGGGCGCCCTCATCTCGACAACGCCCCTCGCACTGCTGAGCAATATGCTGGGGTGGCGGACGAGCCTGATCGCCGTCGGGTCCGTCACCTTTTTCATCGCCGTGGCCGTCTACCTCATCGTCAGGAACCGCCCCGAAGAGATGGGACTGCCGCCGATCCGCCCCGCCCGGGAAGCCCCGGAACCGGTCTCCATCCCGCTCCTGGCGGGTATCAAACGGGTGCTCACCTACCGGCCCTTCTGGGCCATCGCCCTCTGGTCAGTCTTCGCCCCCGGACTCTCCTTTGCCGTGGGGGGACTCTGGGGAGGTCCCTACCTGATGCAGGTATACGGCCTCAGTAAGACCGAGGCGGGGGGTGTGCTCTCCATGTTCGCCGTCGCACTGATCGTGGGGAGCCCCGTCATGAGCGTCGCCGCCAACAGGCTGGGAAGAAAACCGGCCCTCCTGGGGTGCAGCGTGCTCCTCGTCGCTGTGTGCATCGTCTTCGCCCTCAGACCGGGCGGTCTGCCGATGCCCCTGCTCTACCTCCTCTTCATTCTTATCACCCTGCCCGGCGCCTCGGGATCGGTGGCCGCCGCCGCTTCAAAGGAACTGTTCCCTCTCTCCATCGCGGGAACGGCAGTGGGACTGCTCAATCTCTTCCCCTTCTTCGGCGGCGCCCTCTACCAGGTCGCCATCGGGGGCATACTCTCATGGGCACAACAGGGTGGACACTATACCCCCGTCGAGGGATACCGGTTCATGTTTTATTTCGCCCTGGCGAGCGCCGTCCTCTCACTCGTCACGGCATACCTCCTGACGGAGACGCTGAAGAAAGAAACAGCCGGTGCACTGGAGGACTGACCGGCAAGACACAAAGAGAGACCGAGGTACCACGATGAAAGAGACAGTCAGAGTAACGGCACTGATAGGCAGCTACCGAAAGGGCGGCATCATCGACCAGGCAGTCGATGAGATCCTCCGGTCGGCAGGGGAGGAAGGCGCCGCAACATCGAAGATCTACCTCATCGACAAGGACATCGAATTCTGCACCAACTGCCGCGCCTGCACGCAGCACCGGGGAGCGGAACGGGGCGAATGCCCCCTCACCGATGATGTGGCCGGTCTGCTGGATGAGATCGAGCGATCCCATGCGGTGGTGCTGGCATCACCGATGAACTTCGGCACCGTCACCGCCGTGATGAAGCGATTCATTGAGCGGCTCGTCTGCTATGCCTGCTGGACCTGGGGGACGAACGCCCCGAAAATCCGCCACCGGCAGAAGGACAGGCGTGCCGTCATCGTCTGCTCTGCGGCGGCACCATCACTCATGGCCCGCCTGTCGTCGAGGATGGTCTCCCTCCTGAAGAGTGCCGCCAAGCTCCTGGGGGCACGGGTGGCAGGTGTCCTCTTCATCGGCCTCGCCGCCCGCGAAGAGAGGCAGCACCTCGGGAGGCGGACACGGGAACGGGCCCGCCGTCTGGGGAAGAAAGTGGCGGCAGTCGCACGGCGATAGAGGGAATATGCCGCCACGACCTGCATGAAGACACATCGGGGGTAGCCGACGGCGACGCCACAAAAGCCTTGCAATACAGGATGATTATATTTACAGTATGCCGTAAAGGGGCATGGGTGCACGAATATGCACCCCCGGAAAAACCATCAAACCTCCGCATTGGGCGGACACGACAGCGCTGAAGGGGGATATCATGGTGGATACATCAAAGCAGGACAGGAAGAATTACGTCATCGACGTACTGAACAAGGCACGCTCCATGGAACTGCATGCCATCCATCAGTACATGAACCAGCATTACAACCTCGATGATATGGATTACGGCGCCATGGCAGGCAAGGTGAAGCTCATCGCCATCGATGAGATGCGCCACGCCGAGATGTTTGCCGAACGGATCAAGGAACTGGGGGGAGAACCGACAACGGGGATGAGCGGCACCGTCGTCAAGGGACAGGATGTCGAGGTCCTCTTCCCCTTCGATGCAAATCTCGAAGACGATACCGTCGCCCAGTACAACCAGTTCCTGCTGGTATGCAGGGAAAACGGTGACAGCATCAGTGAGAAGATCTTTGAGACCATCATCGACGAGGAACAGATACACTACAACTACTTCGACAATGTGAACGGGCACATAGAGAAACTGGGACCGGCCTATCTCGCGCAGGTAGCGGGCACCCCGTCGGCCACGGGGCTGCAGACGCAGGGCTTCGCCGCCGCCGAAGGGGGCGAGTGATCCCTCCCCCGCAGGCGGAGTGATGATGACGATGTGTCCCGATCAATCTGCACCGACGCCGGCTCACTGCATGCACCGTGGAGTCCGGCCGGACGACCGGTGAAGGACTACTGAAAGGGACGCACCATGATACGAAGCTTCAATGGAAAGACACCCCGCATCGCCGATTCCGCCTTTGTCAGTGAGGCCGCCTATGTGGTGGGCGATGTGGTCATCGGCGAACATGCCGGCATCTGGCCCGGCACCGTCATCAGGGGCGACTTCGGCAGCATTACCATCGGATGCAACAGCACGGTGGAAGACAACTGCGTCATTCATTCCGGCACGCCCACGGCCACCGTGGGCGATGTCGTCATCGGCGACAGGGTCCTCATCGGCCACGGCGCCGTGCTCAATTGCCGCGCCATAGGGAACAACGTCCTCATCGGCATGAACGCCACGATCCTCCACGACGCCGAGATCGGCGATTTCTGTCTCATCGCCGCCAATGCCCTCGTGGGCCAGGCAATGAAGGTTCCCCACCGGTCACTCGTGGCCGGTGTGCCGGGGAGAATCAAGGGGGAAATCTCAGCGGACCAGTCCTGGTGGGTAGAACACGCCTACAAGGAATACACACTGCTGGCGGAACAATACAAGAAAGAGGGACTCTGAGGGGAACGGCGTCCCCTGCGGGACAGATACAGCCCGTATCTATTTTCTCTATTTACACCTCATCCTCAAAGGACTTGTTCGACCGTGGTTTTTCAATAAGTTTTCCCGTTACAAACCGATGCAAAATGCTGGATATGAGAGTCTGATAGGGCATGCCATCTTCAACAGCCCGTGTTTGCAGCGCATCGAGTACCATAGATGAGATCCGAATATTGACGCGCCTATCTTTTTTTAACGTTTGACGGGCGTATCCTTTGTGTTTTTTAATTTCCTCTGCAAGGTTATTGACGGATTCCCATTCTCCCCGCTCATAACTGTCAAGGAGATCCCTTTCTTCCTTATCGAGTTTTACTTTTACCATGTCATGCCCCCAGATAGTCACGAGTTGCTTTACGACTCGGAATCATTGTCTTTAAAAATTTACCCTCTTCATCTTCGGCAAAAGGAACCAGATAAACGTAGTCTCTGATCTTGACAACGAGAATCTTTTGATTGGGATAGTGCAATTGATTCGGGTGTGCAACTACATCGAGAAGGTCATCGCGTTCAATGTGTATGATTACTTCTTCAAAACCGATACCGCGTTCAGCCTTCAGTTTTTCATTCTTTCTGGTGTGTTTGGGGTCTGTGTGTTTGGGGTCGGACCAAGATAAGTAATTAAAATAAAAGAATAAGAGCCCCAATATCACCCCTGAAATCCTCTTAAAGGGCTCTTTTTGACCTTAAAAAGGGTTTCTTAAGTTAACTCTCATATTCCAAGAAATCCTTAGATATGCAATTTTGCAGCCTAAAAAGCCTGTTTAAGACAAAAATATTGATTTATTAAAGACCTTTTTTACATTTATTCAATAACTTAGCGTGGTCCGACCCCATTCACCACCTCACGTTGTCTGACCGCGCTAATCCTGCCTCCGTCTGCAGATCAGGACCGAAAACAACATATCGTACCGTACCTTGTCGGCACCCTTGATCAAGAGTCGCTGCTCTTTCAATACTTCCATTCCCTTACTTTCCAGCAGCCCCCTAATGTAACGCGGGGCATGTTTGTATATGGGGACGCCCCAGGCGGTCTGTTCCTCGATAAAACCGTCCGTCGTCTCCTGTGGTGCGATGGTGAAGGCACATATGCCCCCCTTTCGCATCACCCGTGTCACTTCAGAAAAGAAACTGGTCAGATCACCCATAAAATGCAGGACGCCGCAGCAGACGACATGATCGAAATACCCGTCTCCATAGGGGATCGGTTCACGGGTCACATCACAGCGTTGCAACTCCCGGGCGAACGATTTCGACCGGCAGAGATCCAGCATGTCCTGTGACGTATCCAGCCCGTACACCTGCAATCCGGCCCGGGCAAAGTGCATCGAGGCCAGACCTGTCCCGATTCCGATATCGAGCACCCGTTCATCGGCAGCGACATACTCAAAACTCATTCCAAAGATCACATCATGCCCGTAGCTGCCATATGCCCTGACCTCCTCGTCATAGCGACTCGCCGATTCTTCATAACCCCTGTTCTTCATATCGTGATCCATGCCTCCCTCCCCTTTCTGTCACATACTATGCAGCGGATGTCCCGCCCTCGTGGGAACACGTTCATCCCCTGACCGTTACGCTGACCGGCGCACAAAGGGTGGGAGTCTATTCTCAAATATCGTCCCGGCAATTTCAGCCCTCTGTCCATCGAACGGTCATATCGTCCCTGAAAAGGATCCATGATGGACTGACATCGATTGCCACAGGAGTGAAAGTTCAGGCAGGCTTTTGCTATTCCCGGTGTTGCCAGCACGTCATATGTCCGGTCTTGTAGCACACAATCTGTACGTATTTGTTAATACGTCTGGATTACAGCGGTATCGATAGAGATCGGGGCGCCATGTACCTTACGCGGTGGTACAGGCCGTTTAGGACTCGCTGTTTTCTTTGCGACAGACCGGAACGACTGTAATGCCATAGGTACCGGTCCTTCTTGAGACATTCCTGTTGTCTGACTACCTCCCGGTGAAAAATTTCCTGATACTGCTGCCCAATCTTCTGAAGGACGTTCCTGTCTTTTTCCCCGTTTCTCTGAACCACGCCCCTATTGATCGGCTTGTCTCCCTGGCCTTGTTCCCCGATCGTTTGACCTCCCGGCCGACATCAGTAAACTCCTTGCCCAGCTCTTTGATACCCTCACCAATCTTTTTCGCACCCTTTTCAAAACCTTTGCCAATCTCTTTGGCCCCTTCAGTAAAGTCATTGTCGGCCCAACAGGGAACGGACAGACAAAACGCCATCAGTACGGCAATCACGACAATACGCATATCAATCTCCTTTCTCACCGGTTAGTTTAGTTTACCACAGTATCGAGGCTGGGGGAAACGATAGTGGTGCCTCCATGGCAGCAATCTCTGGCAGGTTATTCGAAGTCAGTTCCTTCAACCGAAAACGACGTGCGCCGAACTCTCTCGACAGGCGACAGGAGACAGGTTTGCTTATTGCCTGTTCGCCGATTACTATTTTGTTCTGGAGGGAGACACACCGACACGGCATTGGTCTCAACATTTGATACAATGTCAAATGTTGAGATCTGACCCCATGTTTGCCTGGGCCCTGCCTCGAAGGTACGGCGCTCAGCCCTCACGGTATTCCCGATTGCAGAAGAAGTCACGGTCCTTGACGACCACCACGATGGACAGCAGCAGCAGGAGCACGGTCTGTATGACTTTGCTGTCCGGATGTGTGCAGAACATCTCATTGAAGACGCCCGCCGTAATGTGGAAGATGATGGCAACGAATATGCTGCGGTTAGTCTTGTAGTAGAGCCAGTTCATCAAGACGACATAGGGAACGAGGCTCACCATGAAATTGATACTGTACAGCAGCCCCGTCTCCGCCACGTTGCTGTGATAGTATCCCTTGATGAATGAAAGCGGCATATGCCACAGCGCCCAGAAGACACCAAAGAGAATGGATGTCTTCAGGAGGTTCATCCGCTGTCTCAGGCAGTCAGTGCCATAGGAGTGCCACGCCAGTTCTTCCACCAGCGGCGCGAGGAACAGCAGGAACCAGCCGGGGAAGATCCCCGCGGAGAATGATGACATCCCCGAGAGGGCGAACTGATCCGTGCTGTGGCCGAAGAGCAGGGATATGGCCTGTGCCAGGAGAATACTGGCAAGCATGGTGAAACAGGTCAGAAAGAAGTAGACCGGCCTGACCCCGCTGAGGCCAATGATTCGCCGCCTGAGATCGTGCCGCAAATCCGGGTAGGGCCATATCATCGCGAATGCAATGAGCGTCGGTCCAAAGAGCCCGGCAACACCGAGCATCCCCACGGCGGCCCCGAGAAGCCGGTTCGTCGGCGTGATGTGGCTCACGTAGGCGGCGGCGAACCAGAATGCCCAGGGGATTGCCGTCGCTAACCCATAAAACAGAAAAGGATGCCGGTATTTCTCTATTGTCATACGTGTTTCCTCCCATCAGATCTCTCTTCACCTGCCCGTCCATCCGCGGTCACGGGCTCAACACTGACCCCTGTGATATGACGATTTACCGTTACCGTACCACTCCTCATTAGATCCGTTCTCATGACGGACCTCCCTTCACGGTGAAGGTTTTCTAATTGCCTCCGGCACAAAAGTCAAGGACGAACTGACGGTACAACGAGCCCACCGGCTTGACTTTTATGTTTAAAGGCGTATTATCACCCTATAGAGGGATACAATCCGGAGTCTTAATCCCATACCATGTTCAGGAGAGGGATCTATGGACCGACCACAACACACCCCGTATCACGCCGAGTGACGGGGTTTTTTTATTGCAGAATCCGACACCCCCTCGCCCCTGACACACCATGCATCACAAAAGCTGCGTTCAATAATACAGGCGCAGAGCAACAGGGCAAATCCTCAGGGGAGAAGACACCATTATGGAACAGGAAACGACCAGCATACCCATCGCCAATATCACCCTCGATGAATCAATCTACCCGCGCGACCGGATAGATCAGAAACGTGTCGGCATCTTTGCCGCCAATATCAGGGACGGCTTCACCTTCGATCCCATCGAGGTTGAACCCGTGCCCGGCAGACCCGGTCTGTACCGCATCCTCGACGGGGCACACAGATGGTATTCCTACAGGGCAACGGGGGCCACAGAGGTCATCGTCATCATACAGGACCTCGACGGCACCGATCCCCTCCTCTATGCCGCACAGCAGGCCATCGGCCCCCGGCAGCTCACGGAAGAGGAGACGAGAAAGACGGCGAGACGGGCATTTCAGAACAATGCCCGCCTCACCTCCTCCGAAATCGGTCAGGTCATCGGCCGTTCACGCCAGGCCGTGGATTCCTATATCGCCGATCTCCGGGCGGCTGCCCAGCTGGACATCGAACTCAAGATATTCCGCATGCACCGCCTCGGGATTCCGCAGGAGAGGATCGCGGAGAGATTGGGACAAACGAGAGACACAATCAGATATCATTTGGGGGAAATGCCAGAAATGGCAAAACCCCCAAATACCGATTTGTCACGCGGTTTCACCGTCACCCAGGTGGCCGAAAAGCACGGCTGGACGGAACCCATGGTGTGGTCACTGGCACTGGAAGAAAACAATGATCTGCAACGATTCGAGGCACTTAACTGGGGCCTTCGGACATGGGACCTGTGGGACTGGAATGACTGCGACCAGCGTTTCGGCGATGAATGGCCGGGACGCATCCCCGCCCAAATGATTGCCCACATCCTCTACTATTTCTCAAAAGAGAAGGATCTGATCCTCGACCCCATGGCAGGGGGCGGCGTCACCCCCGATGTCTGTCTCGCCTTCAACCGCCGATGCTGGGCCTTCGACATGGCTGACCGTCCCGAGACACGCCCCGAGATCGAGCCCCACACCTGGCCGTCAGACGGCGCCACTCTCTTTGTCTGGCCCGTCACATCGAAGGAGAAGCCCGACCTCATCATCCTCGATCCCCCCTACTTCGACAAGAAGGCAGCGGACTATGACAAAAACAGCATATCGGAACTTTCCAGGGACGATTACCTCGCATTCCTCGAGGCCTTCTTCGCCCTCCTGAAAGACAACGCAAAGAAGACAACGCGGCTGGCCTTCATCAACGCCGACTGGCGTGATTTTCAGCATACACCCGCCACCGAAGAGACAGACGAGGAATCGATCCTCATCGATGATTACCTCGAAATCCTGCAGCGGGCAGGCTGGCGGCGCACGCACATCATCCAGGCCCCTCTGTCGACGCAGCGCTTCAGTGCGGCTATTGTATCGGCAATGCAGAAAAGTCGGATACTGGGGGTCACGAGCCGGTACGTGATAATCCTCAAACAATAAAGGGCGGATGGCAATGATTGAGATAAATTGATTCTTCGTTGTAATCTGCTCACGATGAGGGATCAATGAGGGGTTGAGGAGGCGCTGCTAATCCACCTGCAGCTTTCCGATCTGACGTAACAGATCATCTAATGTGGCCTCCCAGTTTTTGAGGGTCACCGAGTTCCATTGATCGTCACTGTCGATTCATTGTTATGGGAATTCCTGTCGTGGGCAGATGATTTAGCATCAATGGCTGTATTACCGAGATTGCCCACCTCCTGATTAACGGTGCGGCCATCCAGACTGTGGCGGTGGAGTTGGAAGATATTGACGCGATTCTCAAGGCCAAGGAGATGCTCGGCCTGACAGAATATGAAAATGTCAACTACCTGCTGGCCATCAAACGGGTAATCGGCATGGAGCCCTTGCCGGAGTAAGGCCCGGCTTTTGACGAACGGAGAACAAACTGATAAGCTTTATAGACAGATGACAGATAGACTGGACCCTCAAAGGCAGGTATGGGGAGAGGGGTTGCCCTCTTGATCAGTCGATCTTGATTCTATTGCAGAGGAGATCATAGACATGGGCAAAGAAATTGAGAGAAAATTTCTTCTAAAAGATGATTCCTGGCGGGGTCTCGCCACGGGAACAAGCTACCGGCAGGGGTATCTCAACAGCATCAAGGAACGGGTGGTGCGTGTTCGCACCATAGACGATAAAGGGTATTTGACCGTCAAAGGGATTACGACGGGCGCTACCCGGCTCGAGTACGAATATGAAATCCCCGGGAAAGATGCCACAGAAATGCTCAATGACTTGTGCGAGAAACCAATTATCGAAAAGAACAGACATACGATAGATTTCGCCGGCTTTACCTGGGAAGTGGATGAATTCTTTGGTGAGAATGAGGGATTAGCTGTGGCTGAGATTGAACTTAAAAACGAGGAACAGCAGTTTGAAGAGCCGGAATGGATAGGCGATGAAGTAACAGGAGACCCCAAATATTTCAATTCAAATCTCATTATAAACCCCTACACAAAATGGTAAGGAGGAAAGGGAGATGTAAAAGATATTAGTTGTGCTCAGTGTTATGGTAGCATTCCTTGTCGTTTCCATGGGAACGGTGTACGCCAAGTTTCCTGTGAAACCAATCAAAGTGGTGTCCGTACCCGAAGCCATCCTCTACCCGTTGATTTTGGCCATTGCAATTATCGGAAGTTTTGCGGTGAACAGCTCCATGTTCGATGTCGCTGCCTGTATCGGATTCGGGATTGTGGGTTGGATTTTCAAATGCTACGGATATCCCGTTGCCCCCGTGGTGCTGGGTATTGTACTGGGGACCATGGTGGAGGAGAACTTCAGACGTGCGGTAATCATGGACGGCTACGGGGCCTTTTTCAAGGACAGGCTGGCGTTTATTGTCTTGTTGTTGGCATCTTTGTCATTCATCTATCCGCTGCTCAAACAGTGGTGGGAATACCGAGCCAGGAAGAGATAACTCTATGAATACGCGGATGGTGAAGACGCAGACAGGCAATGATTGACGACCGGTTCACAGGGAATAAACGGGGTTTTGCCACTGGTTAGGACTCACTATGATTCACCTCACTCATGCATGGTCACGGTGTACCGGAAATTTTCTTCTCGATAAAAACAGGAATTCGGCATAAGATGTCATAGCGATTGAGAACGAGTCTTGATTATTGATACCCCCGGCAAAAAAGATCCGAGATAAAATGGGGGAAGACATCGGTACTGTTAACAATGATAATGTCGGAAAATCTGTCGAGGCACAAGCAAGCACGCAACGGGGTACCATGATGGATCATTGTGTTTCAAGAATACTTTTTGACAAGCAGGATCATCAACTTCTGGTTATTGTCAATGAGGTTCTCAACAGGGATAAATCTCGGAAGTATCTCAAGAATCTCCTGAACCCCTATCTGCACCCGCACGGGATCAAGGAGATGGCCGCATCGAAGGAACTGCGTGTTGCCTATGCCGTCATCCATCTGCTCAATTCCCTGGAGATCGGTGAGGCGGAGGATCGCCTGGGGGCGTTGCGTTCACTGAAGGATGAGGTACTCTACAGCGCGCAGAGTTTTCTGCGAAAGAATACCGCCCGAGTCCTCCTGCAGATCATGAAGAAACTGGTTCAGTCTCGCGGGGATTACTGCCGGCAACTCCAGCTGGCCCATGATTTCCGCATTGCTGCATCCGGGAAGCCCCGTATCGTCCGCGAGCAGTTGCGAAAATATCACCTGCTGGAAATGCCGGAGGAATGGAACCAGATCGCCACAGACGATCATGTCCACGATGTCAATACCAAGGGGCGGAAATCTCCCACTCACCTGATCATGGACGCCTGGATCAAGGGTATTCGAAGACTCAAGGTAATCTATTATAATCATGTCAAGGCAGACGCTGCCGAGGAACTGCTGGAGGCGGCCAAGATTATGGGCATCCGGGTCAGGATCGGCATCGAGTTTCCCGCCCGATTTCACGACAAGTATGCACTCTTCATATGGGCGCCGCGAGGCCTTCTGGACGCTCAGGACTATCTCAACTTTCTGAAGGAGGAACAGGTCGAGTCCTTCATGGAGGAGGGGCGCAGGATTTCGGAATACCAGCGGCGTTACATACTGGCCGTCCTTGGTGAGTTTAACGACAGACACCGCTATTCCATAGAGGAGAGATATGGATTCCTTCCGCCTCTCCTTGATGAGGAGGATTTTCTGTCTTTTGTGGGCGTCGGTCAAGCCTCTCTGCTGCACCTTGCAGAGTACGTGCATACCAGGATACTGCCGGTCATGGAGGAGTTCCTCGCCGAGATAAAGATCACCTATGCAGGGGCGGAGGCCGAAGAACGTCAGCACCTGGAAGGCATGGTGGAGGATCTGAACCGCCTGGATTCAGAGGTTATCATGGAGCAGTACCTGCGCTCGTCCCGTAACCCTTCTATCCCGGACCCCAATATCCCCTGTGACGGGGCGGGTGTCCCGGAATTGATGACACTGACACCGCGTGAGCTTCTCGAACGGCTGGGACATCTCAATACCGGGTACAGTATTACCCTGACCATCGGTAACCTGACGGTCGAGGATGTTATTGAGCTTCTCTATGATTGCAGAGGCATGATAACACACCTGGAGATATTCAATCTCAAGGATTATGTAACGGTCAGTGACCCTCACAATGCACGGATAAGCCAACTGCAGTGGGCCTTAAATGAAGATAACGTCATAGTATTAAAACGTATTATCCAGGAATCCATCAAAGGTCTCCCCGTGGAAGATACTGAAAGAATTGACAAGTTCACGCAGATCCTGCGTGACATCTCGAACTTTCGAGCATATTACAAGGGGGCGCTTCTCAAGAGCCGCGTCGGCAGCGATTCCGCCGGGCGTTCACACCATCTCTATGGAATGGGACTTATTATCAAAGACACCCTTCCCCTCAGGGTGCGACGGGAGATAAAGAAGGCGCCGACCTCCGCTCGTCTTACCATCCCCGTTAACACCACAGTGTATCTGCGCGCAAGTTATCTGCCGCGCGACACCTATAACAGACTGGTAAAGGCCTTTTACAGCATGGCGAGATGGATTCCCGGCCTGCGTCTTATCGGAAAGAGACGTCTCGATGAATGGGAAATCGAGAGACCTTCCACGCATGTGGGAACGGCGGGCAATATAGTCACATTGGGCGGATTTGACGAGGAGAGCACGAATAATCTCTATCTTGAATCGCCGGAAACACAGAAGTCCCGGACAGGGACATCATGGAAATATCTCAACAGCGGCCTGAAAAACTGGATAAAGGTGTTGATTGGATTTGTGCCGGCATTTCTTACTTTTCATCTTACCAAAGAGTGGTGGCTGCTCTCCTGGTTCGGGGCATTTATCTGGTTTGGAATCACGGGTGCGCGCAATATACTCCAGTCCGTCATCGGTGGTGGCGGTTTTCGACGCTCTCCGCTGTTGAAGTGGAATGATTATGTGAGCTGGGACCGCCTGACGGATTCCCTTCTCTTTACCGGATTTTCCGTTCCCCTCCTCGATTATCTGGTCAAAACACTGTTGCTGGACCGGACCTTCGGTGTTACGACCGCTACCAGTCCCGTTCTGCTGTATACGGTTATCGCACTTGCTAACGGATTATACATCTCGACACATAACGTGCTTCGCGGACTGTCCAAGGGCACTGCCTTCGGGAATTTTTTCAGGACCATCCTTTCCATTCCCATTGCCGTTTTATTCAGTCTGGTCACCGGCGAGATACTCTACGCCTGTGGCGTTGTGGATGTAAATACTATTCTCCAGAAATGGGCGGCCGTGATTTCCAAGGGCGCATCCGACTGTGTTGCGGGATTCATTGAAGGAATTGCCGACCGTTATCAGAATATACGCATCCGCATGCTTGACTATCGAAGCAAACTGGAGCAGATCTTTGATATATATACCCGCATGGAACTGCTTTTCCCCGAGGCAGACGTGTGTGAGATGCTGGAATCTCCGAAGAGGTTCATGCGCATCATAAAGACCGAGGCCAGTGATCTGGGAAAGATATTGATTATCAATGCCCTTGACCTGCTGTATTTCTGGATGTACCAACCCCGTGCCGGAAGCGCGTTATACTCGATCCTAAAGGAGATGTCCAACGAAGAGCGGCAGATATTTGTCCGCGTTCAGTCTGTCCTTGAACGTAACAAGGAGGTAAGTCAGCTCTTTGTCGATGGAATTGTGGGGAAAAATTTCTCGAAGGCATTGTCATTTTACCTGGATCGTTCCGGTCCCTACCTGGCCGTCATCAAAAAGATGGTGTAAGGGAACGGCGAATCCCGGCGGATACCTACCGTTGGGAAAGACTGTTTTATATCCCGTGCAAATCCGGCCCGGTAAAAGCCACACGTTACAGTTCGATGCAAACCCGGTCCAATGCACCCTTGCTCATGATCTTGCATCAGGCTTATAATGGTCAAGAATTCTCTGTTTATCTTCGTTGACCTTATCGCTCTTGTGGTATATTTCTACAAATTCTATAATATTTTCAGCTTCATAGTATGCATATATAATCCTTATGCCGCTTCGAACACCTTTGCCTTTTATCGACCTACATGCAAATTTCGTTACTTTGTAAATTATAGGGTAATCTATCCCTAAATCAGATATTCTGACTACCCCTCCTATATCAATATTAAGCTTGTGAAAAAGTTTTAATTGGGTATCGATAAAATTGTCTATATCCTCGGGAATTAAGGGAAATTAAGGGGACATACTTAATTATTGCATAGTGAAAATAATCTTTCCGTCGCTATTTCTCAGTAGCTTTAAATAACCAAATGCATTTGGTTCGTAGATATAATGCACGCCCCTGCCTCGCTCCATGAAGTTATCAGATAGCTGCACTTTGAAAATTGGTGCAGGCATTATGATATATGAAGACTATCTAAAATACGGGAAGTGGCCTCTATTTCCCAGGCTATAATTTCATGGACGTCCCTTTCTTCTCCCAAATTATTAATAATGCAAAAATTTGCAAAATTAATAATTTGCTCTCCCACGGTCATGACATGGACTATATCACCCGTAATTGGTAATTAAGGGAATTAAGGAAACACAACACTTAATTATTGCAGAGTGAAAATAATATTTCCGTCGCTATTTCTCAATAGCTTTAAATAACCAAATGCATTTGGTCCGTAGATATAATACACGCCCCTGCCTCGCTCCATGAAGTTATTAGATATCGATACTGTGCAAGACAGACACGTCGGTGATGATATAATAAAGATAAGTGAACGTTTCAAATTCGGATTGTTACTCAAGGTATGTGGTGAATATCTGAACTACGTTACGTATAGCACCTACAAACAAATGATTCCGATCAAATGTGAATACTGTTGAATACCGTTGGAAGTGTGGTAGAACGGCTGGAATCAGTGGTGGCAGTAGGTCGTCTACCTGGATACCTTGGTTGGCATTTTTTCAGGCTTCTTTTCTGAGAATATCTTTAGGGATGAATTCAATGTTGTTACTTGTAACTTGTATTAATCCCTGAGTAATATGTTGTTCATGTGGAGGCTTATAAAGAATTTCTTTTGCCATATCCGCAATAGAATTAAGAATTTGTTGATAATTGTTTGCTTCTCTCATAATATCAAGGTCAAGACCATCTATAACTAGCCGTACATCCCTTAATCCTTCTTTTGTTTTTCTGATACCGACTTTCCAGCCTTTGTAATTATAGCCTTCTTGTTCTGCTAATTCAGGTGTGCTTACCTCGATGATGACTTCATTTTGAGTGATTTCATCCTTGAATGTTTTGTTGATTATATCAAGTAACTCTTTTTCATATTTGTTCATTGTTACCTCCATCATATTCGGCCCAACGCAACTCTTAAGCGGGCGTAGTTTTTGTGATCCGCTGAAAGAGATGGTTGGCTCAGAATTAGATGTTTAGTCTTATCATAGTAATTCAACTAATCAATTCTGAAATTCGAACATCACTAATTTCAATTAGACCTTGCCCTGGAGTGTATTGCAAATGTATTCTTATGCTTCTGTTGTAGTTAGCCTTAAAATCCAACTTTATTTTCTCACCCTCAACAGAAGGTGTTTTATACTGAGTTAAGACATCCATTCCTTCAGGTTTTACTCCTGTATTGTCATGACACCAAAGTTGAAACATACCATTTGTACCTATATTAGATTTTGCATAGCACGATATTTCATAAGTCTTTCCAATTTCTAGTATGTAGTTTAGATCAATATGTGAACCATCTTTACCCTGTGGCGCCAAGGTTCCTGTAAAAATCATTTTATCACCAACAATACTTGCACAATTGCTACCCCAATGATTAAGTCGCCACAATGCGTTAAAAGGAATTTTATCAGATTTATCCTTAATTTTTTCTATGTCAGAGGATATTCTATTAATAGATTCAATTAAACTTTCTTTGGGCTGGTCAGATGTTAGAGATTTTAATTGCACCTTGACTTTTTCAAGGTCAGATGAAACTTCCTTATTACCAATATAAACAAAATTCTTTTCATCTTTATAATCACTGGGAGCATAAAGTTTTGTATGGTGCTTCATTACCAGATATGTAAACATGATTAAAATGAATATTGGGAAAATAATGATGAACCAAATTAAAGGCAGTCTCTCTTCTGCACCATTCAAGTTATGAATACTCGAACTTAATACCAAACAAGCAAATCCATAAATCAACGAAACAAACAGTGCAATTATTCCTAAAGGATTTTTTGTTAATCCAGTAGCTTTTTCCATAAAACCAGATAAAGGGTTTTGCATAATTAATATCCTCTATACTGAATGCCAACGTCGGCATCACCTGCACCAAAAACCATCTGGTTTTTGGGTTCAGGTGAATGCCATGGTTGTGCTCATCAATACCCAAATATGCTTCTTCTAAGCAAATTTGGTGGATAATCGGGTTTCATATCTCTAAACGGTTTAGGAATTTCTCTTAGCTTTGTATGTTTGTGTGGATTCGGGAAAACATATGGATCAAAATCGTTTTTTATTAAATCAGTCCCTGGCTTGATGAACATCACAATATCGATATTCATATAATTTATTTTGCTCCATATTCCGTTGTCCTGCAAAATTTCCTTGAATTGCATTTTGCCATTTTTGTCTGGAAAATTAATTACCGCTTCGCTGCCATAAAGTGCCTCTTGAAATGTTTCTTTTGTAAGGAATATGTCAGTATCACATGTTATAAAGAGTAAATTGTAAACATTTTTATTATTTTGCGACCTAAATTTATTATTAGAACGCTTAATTTTTGAAAGAATCTTGTCCCTCATTTTATCTACATCTACCTGTTGCATTAAGCCATTGGCTGTCCCTAAAATATGCTCAATTCCTACACTGCCGCCATTGTTACTTTGGTAGGTCGTGTTTATCCAAGCAAGGGTTTCACCGTCTGTTATGTATTCTCTTTTGTTTCCCACATCAAGGGAGATACACTCAACTGCGATCCAGGCAACAATTTTATTAATATCTTTAGGCTCTATATTTTCAGAAAGCCATATCTCTATAACATTATTTGTTCTAGATGATATTTGTCTATTGATTTGACTGACCAATTTCTTTTTTACTGTTTCGTTGATTACCTGCGTAATTGTTTTTGCCTCAATCTGAAAAGATTTGTCATCAATGTTAAATATAAACTCCGGAGGCTTATCTATACTGTCCGGTTCATACACAATGTCTTTACATTGATTTAGGGATAGTAACCATCTACATATATATATTTCGAAGAGAAAGGGTCTTATTGAGTATTGCGTCTTGTTTGACAGAAAATTACCTATGAGTTTTGTGAAACCTTTTTTCTGGAGCTCAATTAGTTGCGAATTTAGTAAGTTAAGACGATCTGAGTTTAGCAACCCAGGAAAATTAGCGGCTGTCTTTATAATCTTTTCCTTGTATGGCATTTTGACTCTTTTTCTATTGCACAACATTGTTTATCCGGATCCGGATAAAACCCCTGAAATAACATCTGACGTAAATAAAAAAACCCGCCACTGCGTAAGTGAAACGGGTTATGTTGTACGGTCAGATCATGATTTCCTCTTTTTTTCGGTAAAGAATTAAGTCTCCTTGTATCGATTTTACATCACAGAACAAACAAGAACTTGATAATACTCCTATTAGATTTAAAATCAAGGACTTTATTGGATTACGAATAGACTTCCGCATTCGCGGGAGTGACTTGGCTTATTGATTATCGTTTATACTGTGCTACAGGGTGTCTATGAAGATAAATCAGTCTTTCAGGAAGACATTCGCAATATGCTATGGATCACATATCGTAACTCCATCAGCGATTTTCAAAGTTCAGATATCTGCTTAATATCGTCACCATTACCTTTCAATCACAAATTGAAGATATCTTGCCACGAGCGACGCATTGTCAATGGTACTGTGTGATACGAGGGGAAAGTGACACATCAGTCCCATAGAATAGGCACGTGAAATCACTCTACCTGCCGGCACGATGTGTTTCTGATTGAAGAGGAGCAGTAAGGCCATATCTACGCTTTCGTAGCACTGTCTGCATTGAGGCGCCCCGCACGTACCGGGGAGTGCACTCGCCCCGCACTTCAATCCTTGACTTTAGATACAATTCGCGTATCATCAGTGAGAAGGTGTGTTGTTCTATTCTTGTGCTCTCGCGATTCCATATGGGGCGTTCCTGGTTTTCTCTGGCTTACTCTGGCTTTTCTCATGATTGGGTTACCGGTAGTACTGAAACGGGTATCATGCAACCCTGTTTTTCACCCCTATTACTCCGGGTTGCATGGGATAACAGTGTCACGATGTGCCACCCGGGTACATGAAAGGAGGGGGTCATGGATTTTTTGCAAGATAACTGGATTATGGTCTGCGGGATTTTTGTCCTGGTGTTGTTCTTTCCCCTCACCGTCTGCTCCTATCGTCTATTCAGGATCCCGAGAAAGGAGGAGGAATTTGCCAAGATACAACAGCGGTTGACGGAAAGCAGGATTGAAGATCCCAACACGTTTTCCATTATAGATGAAAAATATGGATTGTGGGATTACTTTCTGCCGCTGCTTTTCGTGTCGGTATTCAGTTTTTTGGGTTTCTATGTGCTCTTCGATAAGAATGGCATACTGCTCCTGTCGGGTGTGGAACTTATTGAAAATGCCGGGAAGGGAGATTCCTCCATCGGCAGCATGGTCGCCATCGGCATGGCCTTCCTCGGGGCCTACGTCTGGTCCATCCAGTATATCTTCCGACGCCTGATGACTATTGATCTTCCACCGGGCGCTTTTTACAGTGTAGGCATTCGAATGGTCTTTGCCACCTTCGTCGCACTTGTTTTTTTCCACTTTTCTCTGGCACTTCCGGATAAAATTTTTATCATACCGATACCGGATAAAACGTTGATGGAGATGACACCGGTGATTGCCTTCATTACCGGCATATTCCCGCAGCGCGCCCTGAATTACATGACGGAGTATTTTACATTCTCGGCAAGCAAGGCCGAAAAACGGGCGCACGAATTGCCCCTTGATATGCTGGAAGGGATTACGGTGTTTCATAAAGTGAGATTGTCGGAGATGGGTATCGACAACATACAGAATCTCGTGAAGGCGAGTCTGGTAGAATTGATATTGAAAACACCCTTCAAGCCTCGACAGCTTATTGACTGGATGACACAGGGAAGGCTCTGCCTCCAATTCAAATCGGATGTCAAGAAGCTGCAAGACGCGGGAGTCCGGACTATCCTGGGATTCAAGATCATCGGAGACCTGGATAAACTGGATGCGCTTGCCGACATCACAGGATTGGATCGCAATCGTCTGGAAATCGTCTACCAGATTATCAAGGACAGTCCCGCTATCGATCGATTATCGAAGGCCAAGGACTGTCTCCACATGATATGAGACGTGACCATATGCCGCAGTTCAAAGGACCATAAACCGGGGCAGATACAACGCATCGGATATAGGCATGTTCTCTGTTTTTCACCGTGACGGCTACTTTCCCATCGGGGCAACGAACTGGTCCATATCACCACTATCTCCCCCCGCAGTTTCAGTAGGAAAGCGTCACATTGCAGTTCTTGTCCAGATGGATGACTGCGGGAACCCTGCCCGTTTGTTGAGAATATAAGATATGATTGGTTGATCCCTCACCCACCAGCTTCACATGGTGTCGCTCCCAGTTGTCGCCGTCCTTCCTGTGGTTGAATTCGAATGTCTTATTGCATGTTTTATCATTGTTCAGGCTGAACTTTGTATCGAATTCCCCCAATGTACTGCTGCTGTTGGCCTGGTTTGAGCTTATCGACAGGTGTATAGACCATCCCTTAAAGCGGCAACGAAAAAGGTTTCCCGATGGTGCGGGCTCCTCAATGATAATCTGTATCTCGTGCTTCTTAGGAGTGAAGGCCCCCATGGCATAAGCGAGTGATGATAGAGAGAGTACAACCATAATCACGAGTAAGGTCTTTGCAGTGTTTCTTGTTGCCATATCGTTCCTTCCTTTCCGTGGTGTCATAGTGTATCGGCAGGTGTTATGCAGAGACTGCGTTATACACCTCAATTACTGTTAAAACGCGCAAAAAACGTCGCCACTGGATGTTGAAAGGGGGGGATGTACTTTGGTCAGATCATAATTCCCTCTTTTTGACGGTAAGGAAGTATGACACCTGATATCGATTGCAATCACAGAACAATCATGGGTTTGATGATACTCTCATCAGACAAAAAGTCAAGGATTTTATATATGTCATAAACTTCAGCTCCCGGATCGGGTCGAGGGCGGGTCACGATGCACGGACATGTATGCATCAACAATGACGGTACAGGTCTCAACATTTGAGGAATGTCAAATGTTGAGACCTGACCCCGATGTTAGTAGTAGTGGATCTCCAGGAGGAGACATCCCGTCTCGCTCTTGAAGGGTCCATGCGGTGTTCCGGGGGGCCTGCAGGCATAGGTAAAGGGCTCGCAGGGGGTGTCGACGACGATGAGGTCGCCGCTCACGAGAAAGACTTCCTCATAGTAGTCGTGATTGAAGGGCACCGTCGAATAGGCGCCGGGATCGAAGCGCAGGAGGCGTGTGCGGCCGCCCGTCTTGTTCTCTTCGTCAAGGTCGGCGGCCAGTATCTTCTGCTTGATTCCTTCCGGATACCCGGGAGGGGGCGCCCAGCCCTCGTCCATGTCTACCTTTACAAATTCCAAATGAGGTTTCCCCATAATTGTTTACTCCTTTCTTACATCTTTATATATAGTTACACTAACACAACTCTCTGTGAGATTGCCCTATTTCACCGGCGAATACCTTACCGCTTCGTCAGGAATCCCTCGGGGACATAGTCGGCAAGGTCGATGCGTCCCATGACCTCTGCGGGAATCTTGTTCATGGGGGCAAAGTCCTTCAGATTCGGTTTTGCCGTGGCGTCGATTCCCATCTTGTCGGTGACACCCATCTCGCCTGCCGAGGGATCGAGGGATGACCCGCGCACCCGGGGAATGACAAAGAGGTCGCGATCTGCCTGGAACCTCGTCGCAATGGCCCACATGACCCGGTGGAGGTTGTTGATGTCGATATCGGTATCGACGACGATGGCGTGTTTCAGATAGAGATCGGCGTTCAGTGCCGCGATGATGGCCTGCCGCGCCTGCCCCTCATAGGTCTTCCTGAGCTGGATGACCAGCGTGAAGGGGGCCGTGACGCGTACCTTCTCCACCTCGGGGACGGTGGACCGAATTGCCCGCAGGTAATTGGCCTCCATGGGGATGGTGGCCACGATGAGGTGCTCCCTCCCCTGCCCGCCGCAGATGTCCTGATAGATGGGATCCCTGCGGTGTGTCATGGCCGTAATGTCGATGACGGGGTTCTGACCTTCGCCGAGGGCGTATCCCGTGAATTCACTGAAGGGCCCTTCCGTCTCACGCCGGTGGGGCTGGATGACCCCTTCGAGGACGATCTCCGCCCCTGCGGGAACGGTGAGATCGACGGTCTTGCACTGCACCACCTCCAGGGGGCTCCCCTTCAGGCCCCCGATGACGGCCAGCTCGTCTTCCTCGTAGGGACCGATGGCGAGTCCGCCGATGGCCCAGGCGGGATGGTTCCCGATGGTGATGGCCACTTCCATGGGCTGATTGCGCTCTTCCAGCCTGGTGTATATGGCGTTCAGGTGTTTCCCCACGGTCATGAATATGCCGAGGCTGTCCTTCCCCTTGACCATGAGCCGGTTATAGCTGAGATTATAAACTCCCGTGTCGGGGTCCCTGGCATAGACGATCCCCGCCGTGATGTAGGGTCCCACATCGGTGTCGTGGTAGACCATTGCCGGCAGTCTGGTAATATCGATGTCACCGCCCCGGAGGACCACTTCCTGCGCCGGTGCCTCTGATACCTCTACGGGAGGGATGGGGTTCTGAAAGGCACGGATGACCTGCTGTTCCAGCCCCTCTTTCGGCACACCCACTGCCCGGGCCACACGGCCCCTCGTCCCGTTGCAGTTGACGGCCACGGGGATCGACTTGCCCTTGATATTCTCAAAGATAATGAGCGGTACCTTGCGTGCCATCTCCAGCTTCTTTACGATGGCGGCCGCCTCATAGCGGGAATCGACTTCCTTGTCTATCCTGATAAATCCCCCCTCCTGCGTCGATTCCATCTCTTCCAGGAAGGTTCTGAATGTTTCCGTCATCGATTACTTCTCCTGTTTTACTTTTTTTGCTCTCAGATAATTCCATATGAATAGTGCCAGGAAGACGGGCAATCCGACAAAATCGCTGGTAGTACCGGGAAAGATCAGCGCAACGGCGGCCGCTCCCATGAGGAGACGCTCAATAAACCTGACCTGGCAGTATAGATATCCCACTATAGCCGCACCGATGCCGATAACACCGACGAGCGACGTCAGACATGCCCACAGCACTTCCGTCCAGGGCCCGATCAGGAGCAGTGCCGGATTGTAGGCAAACATAAAGGGTACGATGAAGGCCACCATACCGAGACGTATGGCCGTGAATCCCACCTTCCAGGGTCCTGTCTCCGCGATTCCCGCAGCCGCATAGGCACAGAGCGCCACGGGCGGCGTTATCATGGAGAGACAGGCAAAGTAGAAGGCAAACATGTGGGCCGACAGGACATTGATCTTCAGGGCGACAAGCGCGGGAACGGCCAGCGTGGAGACCATGATGTAGGCGGCCGTCGTGGGCATTCCCATGCCCATGATGATAGAGGCGATGGCAACAAACAACAGCGCCAGGAAGAGATATCCTCCTGACAGGACAGTAATCATGCCGGCAAAGCGAAGTCCCAGACCGGAGAGTGCTATGACACCGACGATGATGCCGGCGCAGACACAGGCCATCGCCACCGTCAATGCCATCTTGGCGCCATTGTCCAATGTCTTTCCCAGGGCAACCAGTATGGACGATATGCCTTTAAAAGCAGCATTAATTCCTTCAGCAAATCCATCTTTAAAGGCCGTTGTGATAGTGAGAAAGAAATCGATCGTTTTTCGATTGATAAGAAAGACAAATACCGTTGAAATTATTGCCATCAGTGCGGCCCTCGTAATGGTATATTTCATGGCGAGCATGCCGATCAGGAGGATAACGGGGAGCATCTGATAAAATCCCTTTTTTAATGTTTCTCCCAACCGCGGCAATTCTTCACTGGACATTCCCTGCAGGTTAGACCGCAATGCCTCAAAATGAATAACGACGAATACCGTCCCATAAAAGAGAATCGCGGGGAAGGCCGCAGCCTTGCATATATCCCAGTAGGATATCCCTGTTAATTCTGCCATGACGAAGGCTGCCGCACCCATAATGGGGGGCATGATCTGCCCACCCGTAGACGAAAGAGCTTCAACGGCTCCCGCGAAATGGCGCTTGTAGCCCGATTTGATTATGAGGGGAATGGTGAAACTTCCTGTTCCCACGGTGTTAGCCACGGCACTGCCTGAAATCGTACCGAAAAAACTGGATGCTACAACCGATGCCTTTGCCGAACCACCCCGCGCACGTCCCGTGAGGGCGAAGGCAAGGTCCATGTAAAACTGCCCGACATTCGTTGATTGCAGAAAGGCGACGAAGAGTATGAAGAGAAAGACATAGGTAGCCGAGACACCCGTAGGAATACCGAATATTCCCTCCGATGTCAGGTAGAGATACTCGATCCACTCCCCCGGAGTCGCCGCAGAGTGTTTCAGTGCACCCCACAGGTAGGGCCCGGAAAAGGCATAGATAATAAAAATGAGGGCTATAACAGCGAGGGCACTCATCACCACCCGGCGGGTGGCTTCCAGGATTAATGGAAGTGCAATGATACCGAGAAAGTAATCGGTAAAGGTGATTGGATCTACCGACATGATCCTCTCAATGATTCTTTCAAAATCAATGACGACATGCAGACCCACGGCGATTCCCAGAAGTACCAGTACAAAATCAATGCAAAACGACAAAACCGGTCTGGTTTTGAAGGAGGGACGCAGCAGGAAAGAAAGCGCCAATGCAAAGGCAACGTGCGATGACCGTAAAATCAAGTAATCCAGCGTTACATCCCAGGCTGCGTAAATTTGAAAGACAGACCAGCATATCGCAATGGCCCCGGCCATCATGTACCTGATTTTCTGTATCTTATTCTCCATGGTTTCTCCTGCTTGGACCTATGCTACCGTAAACTGCAGCATAGTAGGTCCTTTCTTCCTTTTTTCAGTATGAACTACCGCACACTAGTAGACACATCATCACATACATTTAACACCTCTGGGCAGTGAATAAATCCTTTCAGATGAATCGGGCTGTCCGGGGCCAACGGCCCCGGTCTCTCGCCCGATTCACGTCTCTGCAACTTAACAACCAAAACGCATTACATCAGCTCGTTGTTAATAGTACCTTTCCCTACATCAAACCCTTTTCCTTGAAATACTTCAGGGCGCCCGGATGGAAGGGGACACCACCGACATTGGCAAGCTTACTCCCTTTCTTTACATCAAAACTCTCAAACCCTTTGTACGCCGCCGTTATCTTGTCCTTGTTCTCAACTATCGACTTTACAGCCGTGTAGGCCACATCATCAGACATGTCTTTATTGATAAGAAGAACCGTCGGAAATCCTATGGTGTGTACGTCTTCTTTCTGTCCCTGGAACATTCCCGCGGGAAGTATTGATTGTGTGTACCCGTATTTGCTGTTCAGTTTCGCCATTATATCGTCTTCCAGGTTTATGAATTTTATAGGACGAGTAATGGCAGCCTCTGTCCAGGTCGGGTGATTCGGTGTGCACATCATCAGGAATCCATCAATCTGACCTGCCTTGAGACCCGGGATCATCTCATTAAATCCCTTCATCATAAAGTCACCACCCCAACTCTCCAGATCTTCAGGGGTAATGCCATATTCACCAAGTACGTGCCGTGCGCCGACGTCACTGAGACCACCCTTTGTCTGAGTGGCAATTCGTATTTTCAGTTTCTTCGCCTTTACGTCTGCCCAGCTCTTGATATCAATATCAGTCTTTACACCACCGGCAACCCAGTATGGACCCAAATCGCCAACGAGTGCCCTGATATTAGTAAGCTTTTCTGTGTATTTAATTTTCCCGGTCCAGGCCCAATTGGCAACCATGGGGAAGGTAAAGGCAAGTTCAACCTTCTTTGCATTCAGGACCTTCGGATTTCCGACGGCACCGGATTTGGGAAGGGCAACAACCTGGGAACCGGCAGGCAAAGCCTTACCGATTACATCAGCCATAACACCTGCCATAACATACCACCCACTGCCTACCCTCGTTGACGCAAGCTTGAGGTGTACCGGTTCAGCCGCCGATGAAACAGCCGGCATCATGCCAATGAAACACACCATTGTCATAATTATGATAAAACACTTTGTCCCAGTATAAAATTTTTTCATTGTTCTCTCCTTTCGGATTTAATTCCCCCACAAGAAAACTATGCAGGCTAGTAATTTACACTTTCTCAATAAAGTTAAGACAGCATATCGCTATCACTATTGTATGCCTGTACTCACCCCCCTCCTTACTCAAATACATCACCTTTGCAATACCCTTACACCATACACTATCCTTTAATTTTCTCCCCTTTGTTTCACATACTGACAGTATATAACCACAATCCTACTTGAATGTTTTGGCTTCTACCGTTCCCTCTTTCATTAATCGATCGACATAAGAACCGGGTTTGTATTTTACTGAATAATATTTATATGGACGCGTCGGAGGAATTTCCATACCCTGGTCTCTCATTGCCTGCAGTCCCATCTTGACGGCAGTTGTGACAACAACCATCTCCCGGCCCAGATTACGACAGGATCTCATATTGCGAGATCCCTGTGTCGGTGGCACCGTTCTTGTCCCCTCCTTGGTTACACTCTCTCGCCCGTATTGTTCTTTACTGTCCACAGTGGAGAGGAAGGCACCCGAAACGGAGGCTGTGGGCAGGGTATCATTGCGCGTGGGAGGACAGGCAACGGGCGTCATCCCCAATCTCAAACCCCATCGCCATAAATCCATGCCCGTGGTCTCCTGTCCCTCGATATCGGCACCGCCGACGGTCACCACACCCAGTGTCTTGTGCCGCATGGCACCGGCATGCTTGGTAAAGGTATAGTAGCCAAAGGGGGTCATTTCAATGAGCATTCGTAATAAAGCTGTTGCGCCACACCCGTAAACAGGCGTCCCCAGGATGATGCCGTCACTCTCCATCATTTTAGGAATGATCACGCCCTTCTGGTCTTCCTTGAACCGGTAGCAATGCCATGGTTCGTCTGCCGGTGCATTGATACCGAAACAGGCCATGCAGCCGGTACAATGCCTCAGGGTGTAGTCCGCCAGATGTATATATTCAGTCTCGACCCAATCAAACTCCTCGGTCGCCTTCAGTACCTCTTCCATAGCCCTGTCTGTCGTCATTCGACGAGCGCTTCCGCAAATCGCCAGTAATTTGATTTTTTTCTCAGCCATAATCTTTTCTCCTCTTCACGTGACTCTTTGACAACGCATTCACCCCCAATATGTGCAAGACCACTGTCTGCCCCCTATGAGACACTGCCTCGCGCGTGGCAAGTCAAATGCTCACCTTCTATCCAAAGCATACAGTTACTCTTTCTTCGGAGCAGTGTATTTCTTCTCAGGATCAAGTTCCCTCAGGGTTATCAGCTCTTCCTCCGTCGGTTCTTTTGTGTACTCAATTGTATCGGGCATAACCAGTTCAAAGCATGTCCGCTCTTTGACCTCTTCGATGCTGGCACTGGGATGCAGGGTCTCCAGAGACATCCGCTTGGATTTCTTTTCAAATCCGAATATCCCCAGATGGGTTATCACCTTGTAGATGCCGCCGGCCAGGAGACCGGCGTCCTTACGGCTCGTTCCCCCCTGCAGATAGCCGGGCGTCGTGATGAAGTCCACCTTCTCGACAAACCGCTTCTTCTCGTGGTGCATGGCCACCAGTATCTTAGATGCCAGGCTGGCGATGTCATTGGCACCACCCGTCCCGGGCAGTCTCACCTTCGGATTATCGGGATCACCGATAAAGGAACTGTTCAGGTTTCCATACTGGTCGATCTGGGCACCCCCCAGAAATCCGTAATCCACGTATCCACGCTGCTGGAGCAGCAGGATGTCGGTAATGGACAGCAACATGTTGGCACGTCTGGCACAGCGCTGTTCGTTGGTACCGGGAGGCAGTTTCCCGATCTGTACATGCGGGCCGATGACACCACCTTCGAAGAGGATGGTCAGTGTGGGGGCATGCAGCTTCTGAGCCAGTATACAGGATATCAGCGGCATTCCGGCTCCGCCGAAGACGATCTTGCCGTCTTCGAGAAATCGGGCGCTCATGACGGCAACCAGTTCTGCTGTGTTGTAAGCTAATGCGCTCACGATCAAAAACCACTCCCTCGACGGTATTCACCAAACAGTACACATTTGCACCGACTCAGCTCATCTATGCCAGAGCATCCCTTTGGTGACATCCCACCGCATATCTTCATTACAGTGGAGATATGCGCGGCATCCGGCAATTCACTTCGCCGGCATGTTGATAATGGCCTTCTTCATACGATCCATGGCCTCTTCGATCTTCGCGATATCCGCCGCATAGGACACACGGATAAATCCCTCGCATCCGAAGCCGCTTCCATTGGTCAGTACGACGCCCGCCTCCTTGACGAGGTACTGCACCAGGTCCAGCGAGGGGACACCCAGCTCGCGGATGTCGGCAAAGGCATAGAAGGCCCCCTGGGGCATGAAGCAGTGGACCCCGGGGATATCGTTGAGCCGTTCTACTGTTACGTCTCTCCTCTCTTCGTAGGCCGCCTTCATCTGGGCCACACAGTCCTGGGGACCGGTCAGGGCGGTGATACAGGCCTTCTGCGAGGGGACATTGGCACTGATATTGACCGTGTGGTGATACTTGAGGAACTGGAGCACCCGGTCCTTCGAGGCGGCCAGGTATCCCACCCGCAGTCCCGTCATTGCATAGACCTTTGAAAAACTGTTGACCTGCACCACCACATCTTTGGCATCGGGGAAAGAGACCATGCTCTTGTAGGCATCGGTACCATAGACAAAACTGTCATAGACCTCATCGGCGATAATGGTCACGTTGTGTTTCCGGGCGATCTCGACGATCCGTGCCAGTACGTCTTCGGGATAGATGGCCCCCGTGGGGTTGTTGGGGCTGAGGACTACCATGGCCTTCGTCTTCGCGGTGATGGCGCCTTCGATGTCGGCGGGATCGGGGATGAAGTCATTCTCGCTCTTCAGTTCCACGAATACCGCATTGGCCCCCGCCAGCTGGGCATTGACCAGGTAGGGGGGATAGTAGGGGACAAGGATGATGATCTCGTCACCGGGATTGGCCGTCGCCATGACGGCGATATGGAGGGCCGCCTGTCCCCCCGCCGTAATCAATAACTCATCCTGCCAGTCATACTGTGCGCCCTGATCTCTTGCTATCTTTTCAGAAATAAGCCTGCGCAGTTCCGGATCGCCCCGATCGGGACCATAGTGGGTAAAACCGGCATCGAGGGCCTTCTTGGCCGCCTCCAGGATGTGCGGGGGCGTCGTGAAATCGGGTTCGCCCAGTTGGAGGTAGATACAATCCTTCCGACCGGCGGCCAGGTCCATGATGCTGTAAAAGGGGGATCGTTCGACTGCAAGTATTCTGTCTGCTAACATAAAAAAACTACTCCTCTGCTGTAATAAGTTTCTCCCCGCGAAGGGGATCTATTGTCACCCCGCACAAGGAGCGGGGTGTGTTTACCTTTCAGTCCATATGATGTATCGTTCCGTGAAATAAGAGATTCCCTTCTCCCGCCACTGTCCACTATGACAGTATCATCACCGGTGTAATCGTCTCGTTACGCAGTAACAAGTATCCACAACGTGAGGGGAACATATCAGGGCAGACATGGATTCGAAGGCATCGGTAGACCGGCCGGCCTCGGTGTCGCGTCACCCGGGAACTATCGCATGACGGCAGTGAAAACCCCGGAGATGACCGGTCAGGCACGATGCCTCCATAAGTAGTACTGCTGAAATAAACCGAAGATCAATACCATCGTAACATGCAGCGTGAGCCACGCTTACATTATGATTTTTATCATTATTTTTCTGCCCTGTACATTATTTTATAGCGTCCCTCCATAGGCATCCTCAAATATTTCGAGGACATCCTGTTTCGTCATGCTCCTGATATTCATGGGCATCAGTCGCTGTGAAAGATTATAGGCCCGCTCCGCGACAGCGGGTATTTTTTCCTCCGGCAGATCGTGATCTTTCAGGTGACAGGGTATCCCCGTATCGGCAGCCAGACGCTGTATCGACCTGCAGGCCAGCAGCGACGCGGCGTCACTGTCCAGTCCCGCCGTGTCTGCTCCCATGGCCTGTGCGACGGCTGCGTAAAGATCTTCGTGGCCGATCCTGTTGAAATTCATTATCCAGGGACCGAGTATGGCCAGTTCCTTACCATGGTTGAACCCCGGTTCGGAATCGAGGGCCAGCGCCAGCCCGTGAACGGCACCGAGGCCGCTGTTGGAAAACCCGATCCCGGCAAGGGTCGAGGCCCTCATCAGGGCGTCCCTCGCCTCCATATCTGTCCCATCCGTATAGGCCCGTCGCAGATTATTTGAGATTAGCCGGATTGCCTCACGGCAGTACATCTGCGCCACGGGATTCGTCGTCTTTGCCGTATATCCCTCGATACCGTGAAACAGGGCGTCGAAGGCGGTATTGGCCGTCAGGGATGGCGGCGCCAGTCGCGTCAATTCGGGATCGATAATGGCAACCTCAGGCACCGCACGGGGGTCCCAGATGGATTTTTTCGAATGGACCTCGGGATCTTCCATCACCGCCGCCTGGGTCACCTCCGTTCCCGTTCCCGCCGTGGTGGGGATCAGGATCAGGGGGACACCCGTCCTTTTGAGCAGGAATCTCCCCAGGAGATCCTTTATATCCTCATCATGCGTGGCCACCACACTGGCGGCCTTGGCCACATCCATGGGAGAACCGCCGCCGACACCGATAATCATATCGAAAGAGCCGGTCCTGATCTGTGCCGCACACTCTTGTACTATGCCTATATCGGGATCCGGTGACGGATTAATAAAGACTTCGACTCGCTCCCTGTAGACACCCATATTTTCAAACACCTTCTCAGCAATGCCGAGTCTGGTGGTTGTCGGGCCAGCCACGACCAGTATCTTTCCGGGATCCCTCTGTGACACTTCCCCTTCAAGGGCAGCCAGGGCACCGATACCCATGTGAATAACCCGCGGTTGCACTATAGCGTACGACATAGATCCTCCCTGTTACACACGTCCCCTCTACAGACATACCGGCGCGTGGAAGCCGCTGTACCTGCCGGTTTCCACGCGCACATACCTTACAGTGTCACCCTTCAGTATACTCCAGATACTGATGGTTAACGGTCAATACCGTTACTGTACCTCTACCCATTTCCCATCCTTTACCTCAATGACATAGACCTGCACGACACCGTCTCCATCATCATTGAAACCGACATTCCCTTCGATACCGGGGAATGCCTTGGTGGCGGTGAGCCCCTTCATGATCTTCTCCCTGTCCTTGGCCAGGTCTTCAGGCTTGTTGGTCACCCCGGTGGTCTCGATGACATGTTTCAGCAGATACACGTTGTCGTAGGAATGGGCATCCTGGATCGTGGGAAGGTCGCCCTTTGCTTTCTCCTGGAAGTTCTTTACAAATACCTGAGCCTTTCCGGGCATCTGCGGCCAGAATGTCGATGGCGCCATGATGCCTTCGGCGGCCTTGCCGGCCTGTTTGATGAGATATTCGTTGACGATGGTGGCTCCACCGAATATGGGCTGTGTGATGCCCTGCCGGCGGGCCTCTTTGGCGAAGGTGGCAGCCTCGGTATAGAGCGCGCCGATGACGATGCCGTCAAATTTGTACCCCCGCAATTTCGTCACCTGTGCGCGCATGTCAAAGTCGCCGGTCTGGAAGGTTATGAATTTGCCTTCATTGACGATCTCGACGCCTTCCTTCTTGAAGAGGGGAGGAAAGACGAGCGTTCCGAGTGCCTTGGAGACGGCGTCTTTGATATCGTGAATGAAGACCACTTTCTTGATATTATGTTTTTCAACGAACTTCTTCACCGCCGGTTTGGCAGCTACCGCCTCATCGGGACAGTTACGGAAACCGTAGGGCCTGTTCTTGGCGCCCAGACCGGGCTTACTCGATGCCTGGGACATTGCGGCAACCTTCATCTCATTTGCCACGGGAAATGCCACCTCGACCTCATTGCTCAGAAAGGGTCCCTGGATGGCAAGCACCTCGTCGTCGGCGGCGAGTTTGCGGATCATGTTGGCCGCTTCCGAAGGATTGGTCGCCGTATCCGCAACGATAACCTTGACGGGGAGACCGCCGATACCGCCGGCCTTGTTGATCTCATCAACGGCCAGATTGAAGGCCACCATATTGTTTTTACACCAGTCCCTGCAGGCACCGGTCAGACCACAGGCAAAACCCAGCTTTACCTCATCCCCCGCCAGCTTACTCAAGGCCGGCTGTGGCATAATCATACTGACAAACATAAATGCCGACACAACTACACCCAATAATATTCGTGACTTTATACGCTTCATCATCTACTAACCCTCCATCTTTGTTACTGCAGTTGATACAAAATATTGCTGCTCCAGATCCTCCCCCCGGTATGCTTCACCTCCTTTCCGGGTGCTACATATTGTCGATGCCGAAATAGGCCCTCTCCAGTTCCTCCAGATTTTTCAGCAACGACTCGGCGGAATCATGAGCCACAATCCTCCCCTGCTCCATGACATACCCCCTGTCGGCGAGTTTCAATGCCTGCATGGCATTCTGCTCTACCAAGAGGACGGTAATTCCTTCATCTCTCAGGTCGGAAATAATAGAGAACACTTCATTGACGGTAATGGGTGCCAGACCGAGAGATGGTTCGTCGACCATCAACAATTTCGGCTTGGCCATCAGTGCCCGGGCAATGGTAAGCATCTGCTGTTCCCCGCCGCTCAGTACATTGGCCGATGCATCTTTTCTCTCTTTCAGGTTTGGAAAACGCTCCAGGATCTCTTCCACATCCCGGTGCAATACCTTCTGGTCATCCCTTGAAAACCCCCCGATGAGGAGATTATCGAGGACTGTCATCGTCGTCAGGATCTCCCGCCCCTCGGGCACCAGCACCAGTCCCTTTCTGACACGCGCGTAGGAGGCCTTCTTTTCCACGGACTCTTCGAGGAATTCTATGGACCCCTCGTCACAGGGCAAGGCACCGACCAGTGTCTTGAGAAGGGTGCTCTTCCCGGCTCCATTGGCACCGACGAGCGTCACGATCTCCCCCCCCTCGACGGAGATGTCGACGCCCTTTAAAATCTGTATCCTGCCATAACTCTGTTTTAGTGATTTTACGTATAACAAGGCTACTCCTTTCCCAGGTAAACCTCTTTGGCCTTTGCATTCCCTGATATCTCCGCAGGCGTGCCTTCGACGATTTTTTCGCCGAAGTTGAGCATCACAATCTTGGAACAGACATTCATGACGAGCCTCATGTCATGCTCGATGACGATAATGGCAATGTCTTTCTCACTGATACTGTTCATCATCTGGAGGATTTCCTTCTTCTCGTCCAGATTCATGCCAGCCGTCGGTTCGTCGAGCAGCAGGAGTTTCGGTTTCATGGCAAGGGCCCGCGCGATCTCGACCCGCCGCTGCTGCCCATAGGCAAGAGAAGCGGCATACTCCTTTCGCAGGTCCCAAATTCCCAGAAACTCGAGGATCTCACGTGCCCCCTCGGCCAACTCGTCTTTCCCGGCAACTGCCTTGTCCCCCTTCGCCTTCCGTGACCGGGCATGTATGAACTGACCATATTGCACATGCTCGTAGACGGTGAGGCTTTCAAAGAGACGAATATTCTGATAGGTCCGTGCGATACCAGCCTGGGCGATTCGGTGCGGTTTCAGGCCGCTGATCGGTTTTCCTCTGAAATATATTGTCCCTTCAGTGACGGGGAATACACCGGTGATAAGATTGAAAACGGTGGTCTTTCCTGCACCATTGGGCCCTATGGCACCAAGGATATCGGATCTCGTCATGTCCATGGTAAGCCGGTCGACGGCAACGACACCACCGAAATTTTTGGTTACCGTATCGAGCTTCAAGATAGGTTCTTCTTTTGACATCATTCCCCTTCCCTCACTGATTCCTTCGCGGCAGATAAAACAGCATCTTGAACATGTCCCTCGTTATGATCCCCTTGGGTCTGAAAATCATGAGCGCAATGATCAATCCTCCCATGAAGACCCCCCGATAGTCTTTCAAGCCACGAGACAGTTCGGGCACCAGCGTGAATATGGCCGCGCCCAGTATGACTCCCCAGTGACTGCGCATACCGCCGAGGATGACATAGAGAAGCATGAAAATCGACAGGAGCGGTGTAAATGATCCCGGCTCGATGAATCGCATATAGTGGGCAAAGAGGGCGCCCGCTATCCCCGCCAGGAGGGCACCTGCCCCGAAGACGCCGACCTTGACCCTGACGATATCGGTACCCGAAATTTCACTCACCTTTTCATCGTCGAAGATGGCATCCAGTGTCAGACGGAGACGGGACCGGGAGATCATGACGAGGGCGATCAAGGCGAGAACGACAAAGACATAGACAAGGGGCAGCGTCGTTCCCTTCATCCCCCGCAACCCGTAGGCCCCGCCGAAGAGTTCCCAGTTGAGGAATATGTTCCTCACCATCTCGCCGAAGGCGAGGGTGGCCATGACCAGGTATATGCCCTTCAGCCTGAGGGCGGGAATACCGAGGAGAAATCCCACGGCAGAGGCAATGATACCCCCCACCAGGATGGCGGGGAGGAGGGCCCATCCAAAGTTCAGCGTCAGCAGAGAAGAGACATAGGCGCCGATGGCCATAAATCCCGCATTCCCGATGGATGCCTGACCCGTCGTCATGGGGAGATAGACACTCCATCCCAGTAATATATTGATCCCAAGGAGTATTAAAATTCCTTCCTGATAACTGCTGAACATCACACCCTCCCCTTTTCCTGCTGAACGACACCCATAATCCCCTGCGGCATGACGACAAGTGTGGCAAATATAAGTGCATAGACAGAAATTTCACGATATTCCGATCCCAGAAACTGTATACTCATGACCTCGATAAAACCGATAAGGAGCCCCCCGGCAATGGCACCCCGCACATTTCCCAGGCCCCCCACAATCATGGCGGCGATGGCCTTGATCCCCGCATGGAACCCGATGAGGGGTTCAACGGTAAAATAGCTGATCGAAAAGAGGATGCCGCTGGCACCGGCAAGAATACCGGAGGCAAAGAAGGTGACGATGATGACCAGTTTGGAGTTTATGCCCAGGATATTGGCCGTTTCGGGATTTTCCGATACCGCCCGCATGCCTCGACCGATGCGTGTCTTTTGAATGAACTGGTCGAGAATCACCATGAGCAGCAGTGCAATGGCGAATATGACGATCTGTGCCGGGGATATGACGATGGGTCCGACATGTATGATCTGCGACGATATGGACTCCGGAAAGGGCTGTCGTTCCGTTCCCCAGATCAGGCCGGCGGCATTCTGCAGCAGGATGCTGAATCCCAGTGTGCTGACCAGTGGGATCAGTTCGGGAGCCCCCTTGAGCAGATCAAAGGAAAAATAGTATATAACCAGGGACACGACCCCGCTCAGAAGGATGGCCAGGAGAAAAGACAACCAGAACGGAACACCCAGCGCCAGAAAGGTAAGGGCGAAAAATGACCCCAGCATGAAAATCTCACCCACTGCAAAATTGAGCAGGTTGAGAATCCCTATCAACAGTGTAAATGCAATGGCGATGACGGCGTAGGTACTCCCGATTTGCAGTGCATTGATGATCTGTTCAACAATCATGACTCAATGTCTCCCCCCTCCAAAAACTGATTATGATACCTCTGTAACAGATAAATCGTTGTGTATGGGCCCAGGCACGGGCAAGAGGTCAGATATTTAACATATCGTATACGTATTCTGTATACACGACAACCTATCATCGGTCAATAATAATTCTTGACTTTCATTCATAAACAAGAGGCTGTTACACCGCCTTGAAATCGTAATAGCCCCGTGCGATATCGTACCGGGACACCTGTTGCCCCGCCAGCCACAACTGCAGAGACTTGGCATCGCGAAAGTACTTTTCCATGTTGTATTCAGGAGAATATCCGTTGGCCCCCATGAGCTCTATTGCCTTATTGGTAATCCAGACAGCGGCGTCGGCCGTAAAGACCTTGACGATGTTGCATCGTGCCGTCATCTCCCGTGAATAGGGGGGACCGTAAATCTCGGGGTGATTGAGCATCCACGTGGCATTGTATGTCAATGCCCTCGATGTCTCCAGTTTGATCGCCATATCGGCCAGTATGCCCGCAATGATCGAGTGCTGCCGTACTATCTTTCCGCCCCCCCTTCGGTTCCCCGTATATTCAAGAACCGTTTCGAAGGCGCCCTGCGCGTTTCCCACCGACAATGCGGCGGAATGAATCTTCGTATGGGCACAGGCGGCCTTGAAGAAATTGGCGTCCGTGCCAGGACCGGCGAGCCGGTATTCCCGGGGAACCCGTACGTTATCATAATAGACACTGGCATTATTGATGCTCTTGAATCCCATCTTCGGTTCCGGCTTGCCGAAGGTCAGCCCCGGCGTACCCTCGGGCACATAGATAATGGCGATACCCTCCTCACCGGCCGTCGGATCGGTGGTACATACCGTCAGGTACATGGCACTCATGCCACCGCTGCCGGGCCAGCATTTGCACCCGTTTATGACCCACTCGTCACCGTCCGGCTCGGCAATGGTACGGAGCGTTCTCCCCTCCATATCAAAGTTTTCCACATCGCATCCGCCATCGGGTTCCGACATGGAAAGACAGCTGTAGGAAAAGGTATCCCCCAGATATACCGGGAGAAACCGGTCGATGATTGCCTGGTTCTTCGCCACGATGGCCGCACCGAGATGCCGCCCCGAACTCTGCCCCACGGCCATCGCTATGCCAGTATCTCCCCGGGCGAATTCCTCCGCCAGTATCGTGAGGTAGAAGGGGACCGTGCCGTTGTTCTCTCCCCCCAGCGCCACGGGATATCCCATTTTCAGGACACCCATGTCGGTTATTTTCTGCATAATATCGGCAACGAGTGCCTCATCGGTTTCGATCTCCCGTCTCCGGGGCATTATTTCCTTATCGACAAATTTCCGGAACAATGTCTGTATGTCTCGTTCCTCTTCGGTCCACAGGTCTCGCAGATACATGCATTTCTCCTCAATACGTAAAAATTGCCTCGACTTCGGGGGAATCAGTCACGATGACAACCGCACCTCTCCCCTGTTTCACTATTTTTCCTTCTTGTAGACCATGTAACATTCGTCATCGCCCCACCAGAGTGATTTCTCAATGGTCTTGGCATACCCGGGGAGCACATACTCCAGGACGGTGTCCGAATTTGCCTTGCACCTGATACAGAGAGGCGTCGTTTCATAACCCATTCTCCTGCCTGATTCGCAGAGTCCGCACTTCGTGACACGGCAGATCATGTTTTCCACATCGAAGGTGACCTCCTGCCCGAAGATGGAGGCAGTTTTCGACACCATGTCGGCAAGGACCTGGAAACCCGTACCCAGGGCCCCCGCTTCCTGCAGGGCCTGCACCCTCCCCTTCATCATCCCGGCAAAAACGGCGACGGCCGCCTCTTCACCCGCCTGTTTGATCAGTTCACATCCAAGGGCAACCGTGGTGTCACGCAGCATCTGCGCCATCACTGACTCCCTGCTGGTCATTCCGTCGCTCATATTCATACACCCCTTTCAGTTATGCGTGAAATGTGTAGGTCGTACCGACACAGTTGAGGAGAAACTCATCGGGCATCTCCGCTGCAAAGCGATTGATGGCCTTCCATCCCGTACAGTGCATGGGAACGACGAAGGCGGGCCGCAGTTTCTTCATCTCCTCGATGGTCCGTTCTATGATCGGTTCATAGAGGGGGCCGGTGAGGTGGAATCCGCCCAGCACGGCATGGACCCTGTCCACCTGCGATACCTTCTGCGCATGCATGACGGTATTGATGATCCCGGCATGTGAACATCCCCCGACGATAACGAGCCCCCTGTCCTTCACATTGATGCAGACCCCCTGATCATCCAGCAGGGGATCGGCGATCCATTGCCCGTCGACACGGGCCTCCGTCCACATCGGTCCCTGTTCAAAGTCGGTGATGCGTTCCACTTCCCCCCATGCCATAACGAGATCACCGGCCAGTGTGGATACGCCCCCTTCCTTCCGAATTGCAAGCCCGGCCGCCTCCAGTGCTGTCTCATCCAGGACGGGCGCAAAGCGGGTCTCCCCGCCGGGGGGATTCATCCGTCTCGCCAGAAAGGCGTCGGGATGCAGTACCAGCGGGATGCCGGCACGTACCTTCTTCGCAATCTCCACGAGACCGCCGAAGTGATCACGGTGCCCGTGGCTGAGGACCATCCCCTCTATGGCCTCCGTATCGACGTCAAAGACCTCCAGGTTGTGCAGCAGACAGAGCGCCGAACGTCCCGCATCCATGAGGATGGTATGTTGTTCTCCGTCGGCATAGACCGTGACGAGACAGGACAGGCCGTGCTCGGCCAGCGGACCGACGGCGGGGAAGGCCTTCGGCCGCTTCAGTACCTCCGTACTGCCGATGAGAAAGACATCGGTATAGTTATCCACCAGCACGGTAATCTCGACCCGATTGGCCGCTCGTAAGACAGGCATTGTCATTGTTTCATCTCCTCCATCCATGGCCGGCGTCAGATTCCCAGCTCTCTTCTCTTCTGTGCAGTGGGTGCCCCCGTGACGTGATCCCAACCGCGATAGGCATAATACTGTGCAAGCATCTTGTCCAGCGGGGGAAGGTTATCCATGGAGGGACCATCCTTCCGGGCCTGCGACAGCATGCGGTGGGGCAGTGTGTCCATGGCGGGTGTCGCCCCCCAGCGCACGTTCAGTAACCGCTTCATATTATATATGCGGGAACCGGCCTCCATGATCTCTTCTTCGTCCATGTCGATATTCGTCACCATTGCAAACCACCGCGCAAGGTGGGGGATCCTGACACCGCCGAACATGCTCAGCTTGCACGTGCTGAGACTGTCGAAGAGTGCCATGTAGTCCTGCAGGTCGGCCACCACCTTCCCCTTCTTCGTTCCAAAGCGATCGCCGATTTTGTGAATGCCCAGTGTCGGTTCCGTCAGATTTCTCTCAAAGGCGTGGGTAAATCCCTGGAGATGGCAGGCACCCCGGTTCGACGTGGCATATCCGAGGGCCACGGAGTTGTAGGCCCGCGGGTCATGGGCGGGAAATCCCAGCCCCTTGACATGCATGGCGAAATCAGCGGCCTCGGGGGGCAGCTCCTTCAGGATGTTCACATATCCCCGCGCCAGGAATCCGCCGAGCCCCCGATTCTCTCCCATCTGGGTAACCAGCTCCAATGCCCCCGCCGCGTCACCCCAGTGCGGCACAAATCCCCCACATGCATCGGCGGGGAGCAGCCCCTTTTCATGGGCCTCCATGGCAAATGCCGCCAGTGATCCCGCCTCCATCGTATCGATACCCATCCGGTTACAGACCTCGTTCATCTTTTGAATGGCCTCGATATCGTCGACCAGTATGTTGCCGCCGAAGAGGGCCAGTGTCTCATACTCGGGACCGCCCGTCACCGCCTGCTCGCCCATCTTTACCGTCCTGCCGCACCCGATCATGCACCCCGCACAGTGATAGTTCTTGACGAAGATGGATTTCTCCATGGCGGGCCAGGATGTCTTCTGTGCCCCCTCGGGCCAGTGATCGAGGGCATAGTTCTTCACCGGGTAGGATCCCAGCTGTTCCTGGGAGATGATGAGCCCCGGTGTCCCCCCCTGCGTCAGGCGGGCAGCCGACTCGCGGTAGGACTGGGCCATCTCCCTGATATCCTGCACGAGTTCGTCTCTCCAGGCGATGGGGACCTGCTGTGTGCCATGGACGGCAATGGCCTTGAGGTTTTTCGAACCCATGACGGCACCAAGACCGCCCCGTCCCGCGGCCCTGCCGTGATGCCCGTCTGTCATGATGGCCGCGATCCTCACGCACTGCTCGCCTGCCGGTCCGATGCAGCTGACCGCCGCATTGTCGTGGGTCTCCCGCAGTATGGTATCGGTGGTCTCGAAGGTATCTGTCCCCCAGAGGTGCAGGGCCTCTCTGAACTGGACACCCTCTTCCGAGATCCAGAGGTAGACAGGCTGTTCCGATTTCCCGGAGACCCGCAGACCATCGATCCCCGCCTTGCGGAGCATGGTCCCCCAGGTACCGCCGACATTGGCCTCTCCCCACAGTCCGTTGAGGGGACTCCGGGCCGCTATGCCGTGCCTCCCCGAACTGGCAGCCGCCGTCCCCGTCAGGGGCCCCGTCATGAAGAACAGATGGGCCTCGGGGGCGAGGGGGTCCACATCCTCAGGCCCCTCCTTCCAGAGGAGCCATGCCGCCAATCCGGTCCCTCCGATAAATCGTCTCACCGTCTCGCGACCGATAAGCGTCACTCTGGTTGTGTGTCCTGTAAGATCTACATCCAACAGTTTGAAGACAAAATCATTCATCCTATACTCCTCTGATCATGCCGATCTGTCGACCCGTCGGCGGTACCGGTTCACCCTTCGGTACCGTGCCGGGCCGTGGCCGATATCAGTTAATTGTCACCGCGTACCACCTGCCGTCTGACTGTCCCGGAACGTTCCATCTCCCGCCGCGCACCATCACCGGCCACCGGCACTGCTATGGGGCCGCAACCTTCCTCACGACGCAGGGGATACTCCTCAGTTGAGGGGTCCCCAGCACGGGATTGAAGGGAGGGGTCCCGCTGGTAAGCATATTGATGTTCGACTCCTTCCAGTGAAAGAGCCCCTGCTCTCCCGCCTCGGGAAACCACCAGCCGTAGTCTGCCATGACGACACCCCGGAGGACCGCATCCGTCAGTATCGCACGGAACCGTGCCGTACCGGCTGACGAGGCCACCTCCACGTGGTCACCTTCGGCAATCGCGTATGCTCCGGCCGTCTGCGGGTTGATCCGCACGGCCGGTGCCCCCGCCCTGTTCCGCAGCGATTCGATCCCCCGATAGGCGGTATGAAAAAAGTATTTCGATTTTGCCGACGTCAGTATGAGGGGAAAGCGATTATCTTCTCTCTCCTCCAGGTCGGCCGTCGGGAGGGGATCGTACCCCCCCTTCTCCATGATGGATGAATAGAGTTCCACCTTCCCCGAGGGCGTGGAAAATCCCTTTTCTCTGTATTTCCGATACCGCTTCTCGCCCTTCAGCAGACCCCGCTCACAGAAGGCCTCATAGGTCAGTCCCGAGGGTGCCAGTATCTCGTCGAGGCAGTCGTCGATATGGGCCCAGAAATATTCCTCCAGTCCCAGTCGTTTTCCCAGTTCATTGATGATCTTTATGTCGGACCAGCACTCGCCCCGGGGCTCCACGAGTTGCGGTCGTGCCTCGACGTAGCCGTGGACCATGGCGTACTGGCCGATGTCATTGAATTCCATGTTTGTCGCCACGGGAAGGACCAGATCGGCCAGTGCCGCTGTGGGTGTCATAAAGAGATCGGACACCATGAGAAAATCCAGTTTCTTCAGGGCCGTGACGACGTCCTGCGACCCGGCGTAACTGATGACGGGATTACTGGCCTGGATATAGACGGCCCTGACGGCATAGGGCTCTTCGTCGAGTATGGTCCGAATGAGCAGCCCCCCGGGGACACCGGGGACGCGTCGGGATGTCCCGTAGTGAAGGCTGATGGGTTTCGCCTCCTTTTCCGGCGTATCGTCCATCCTGACAAACTTGCGCGGCGACAGCACGGGGGGAAAGGGGGCCTGGATATTACCGCCGGGGACATCGAGATTCCCCGTAATGGCCATGAGTATGGCAAGGGCCCGACAGGTACCGGTATTGTTGATGCTGCTGTTTTCCACGGCATTCCCGCCGTGCAGGATGGCAGGTGTGGACCGGGCGTAGAGCCGTGCGGCCTGGCGGATCCTTTCCTCGGGAACCCAGGTCTTCCCGGCCACGACGGCGGGGGTATAGGGCCCGAGGGAATCACTGAGGGCATCAAAGCCCGTCGTCCATTCCCTGACGAAGGTTTCATCGTAGAGCCCTTCCGCAATGATGACATGCAGAAACCCCAATGCCAGTATGTCATCGGCCCCGGGCTTGACCTGCAGCCAGAGATCGGCCCTCCGGGCCGCCTCGGTCTCGCAGGGATCGATGACGATGAGCGACGGTGTATGGGTCCTGAGGCATTCCTTGACCTCAATCCCCAGGACCCCTTCTTCATTGGTATCGAAGGGATTGCTCCCCCACAGCAGGATACACTGTGTGGGCATGTCGTAATCGGGAACGGGGGGGAACCCGCAGGTCACCCGTGCCATCATTTCCCGGGACCAGTGACAGACATCGTTCCGGGCGGCCATATTGGGAACGCCGAAGGCATTGGCGAGCCGGGTCAGCAGCATGTGTTCCAGTCCCTTGGGGGCACCCTGCATGAATGCCACCGCCTCGGCGCCGTGCCGATCCTTCGTGTCCTGCAACCGAGACGCGGCATGGTCCAGCGCCTCATCCCACGATACCTGCCGCCACGAACCGTCGCCTCGTTCCCCCGCGCGCAGCAGGGGCCTTGTCAGCCGTTCGGGATGATAGATCCGCTCCAGCGAGGCCATCCCCTTGGCACAGATGTAGCCCCTGCTCTTGGCGTAGTCTTTGTCCGGCAGCACCTGCACCGCTGTGCCATCATCTACCAGTACCCGGATACCGCAGCCGCCGTGGTCGAAACGGGCACACCGTGTCTTCATCCACTTCGCATCTGTCATAGACTGTCACCACTCCATTCATAGGGTTTCATGACTTCTCCACGGGGAAACAATGGGTACCGCGCCCATGGTGTGGAACTCCCCTGCAACAGCACCGAGATGTTCCACCTGCTGCACATGCGCCGGGAGAAAGGGGGTATCCCACGCACCGACTTCCCTGACCGGTTACGGGACCGGTCCGGTCCCGCCCCTGGGCCTGTTATCCGCAGTGGAAGTATTTTTCGACATACTCTTCCAGTTTTTCCGGATCTATGACAATCTCTTCCCTGATGTTCTCATCGTCAAAACCCCTGAGTTGTTCAATCATGCTGTCGATGAGTTCGGCGGGGAATCCGATACCCTCATAGACGGACCGTTCCTTTGCGAGACAGGCCGCCGATTCGACGCATGAACCGGGGAGATCACGGTACCGGGCGGCCAGCTTCCTGTCCTTGAATATGTTTTCTGTCACATAGAGCTCGTCAGCGACCTTCAGTGCCTCTTCCCGATGGGTCAGTCCCCAGTGGATGGCCGCCCCCAGGGCGGACAGGAGATGATAGGGATTGGACGACAGATCGGGAGACCGTATCTCGAAGGTCTGCTTTTCCGGAATAGCAACGGGCTCCATGACGCTGCCGTAGTTGACGACCTGTCCGATGTTGGCCACGTCCGTTCCCCACCCGAGGGGGATTCTCACCAGGACCGACCGGTTCCGGGGACCCCAGCATATCTTGGTCGGCGCCTCCTGATTGGGGACGAGCCGCAGAAAGGAGGTGGGAATCGTATTGCCGAAGGCGGTAATACTCTCTGCATATCTCAGCGTCCCGCCGATCATCTGCCGTGCCGTGTCACTCAATTCTCCGTCTTCCTCGATCATGATACCCCTGCCATCCTTTTCACCGCAGAGATGTATATGGAGTCCCGAACCGGCGTGTCCCACCTCTATCTTGGGGGCAAATGTCACGGTGACACCCATCTGTGCGGCGATATTCCTGATGATCCACTTGGCGATGGTTATGTGGTCGGCCATCTCCTCTATGGGTTCGGGCAGCAGTTCGATCTCGTGCTGTTCCGCCACCTTCGTTCCCTTGGGCGGCAGATCACCCACCTCGGAGTGGGCGTATTTTACGTTGATGCCGCACCGGCTCAGTGTCGTCAGGATCTCTTCCCGCATGGCCTCACCCTTCACGAAGGGGGCCGATTCGTGGTAGTTCTGCTGCGGCACGGAGGGGAATCCGTCGTCTTCCACATCCATGATGGCATAGTACTCCAGTTCACCGAGCGCCTTCAGTGTAATCCCCGTGTCTTCCTTGATCCGCTGGCTTACCCGTTTTACGATACTGTAGGGCCCGATATTCAGCGGCTTCCCGCTGTTATCGATATAGGAACACATCAGATTCAGTGACGGGACGGCACTGAAGGGGTCCAGGAAGGCACTGCTGTATCGCGGCACGACATAGACATCGGAGTTTGCCGCGTCGATATAGGGAAAGAGGCTCGATCCATCGGCCCGCTCACCCGCTTCCAAGATGAGATCGAGGTACCGGGAATTCTTCACCGGGAAATTGAGTTTCTTGATCCTTCCGTCGGCGCCGGAATAACAGAAATTGACTATCTCTATGCCCTCGTCCCTGACAAATGAAATAATGTCTTCCTTTGTGAAGTCCCCGGGGTCTTTCCGCAGAGATCTGACCAGGAGATTCATTTCCATATCGTAGTCGCTATTCTCACTCACAAGATTCTTGTCCGTCATAACAATCTCCTTCACACAATCAATATATTTATATCATAGCGGATGCAGGGCACTGCCTCCATCCTTTCACAATCGCACAGCACACGTAACAGATATTCGAGAACGATACCAGAGGGAACTGCTACTCATCGATCCCCAGTATGCGGGCGGCATTTCCCCCGAGGATCTTTCCTTTCGTCTCTTCCTTCAAAGCCAGTCCCTTGATGACCTGGATATTTTCGGTGATCGTGGGGACCCCGGGCCAGTCCGAACCATAGAGTATCTTGTCGGCCAGACGATCCATATCGGGGAAATAGCCCGGAAGCCGCGACGGGGGCAGACCGGACACCTCCATGTAGACGTTCCGGTGCAGTCTCGCCATGCCGGCGGCATGATCATACCAGAAGGGACGACCGCTGTGGCACTGCACCAGCGTCAGATCGGGGAAATCGACGGCCACATCGTCTATAAAGATGGGATCGCCGTATTTGATCCGGGACCCCGTAAAGATGGACGATCCCAGATGCATGGACACGGGGACCCCCAGTTCCTCGGCCTTGGCGTAGAGCGGATAGATCATGGCGTCATTGGGGTAATATAACTGGTAGGTGGGGTAGAGCTTCAGTCCCCGGAACCCGTATTCCGTCACCAGTCGTTCAAATTCCCGCGCCGGCTGGGGGGTCGTCATGGGGTTGACGCTGGCAAAGGGTATGAGCCGAGGGCTCTGTGAACAGAACTCGGCCACATACTCGTTGTTTGCTATCCCCGTCGTGATGGGGGCCAGCTCCGCCAGGATGACGGCGTAATCGATCCCCCCCTCATCCATCAACCCGAGGAACCCCCCGGGTGACGAATAGGTCTCGATCATCCACTCCATACGATCGCTCCATTTACTTCGGATGTAGCCATCGTAGCTGTCCGTCATGGACTGATAATAGGCCGTATGGACGTGAAAATCTATGATCATTCCTAGCTCCTTGTTATCGAATCGATACGCACACACTCTTTCCGGCACTTCTGGCAGACACCGCTGTGGTACTGGTGAAGCTGCACATGCTCAGTATTGATACCGTGCCGGTAAAAATAGTGCCGGTTGCATACGCGGCAATACCCGCGGGGATAGGAAGCATCCGGTTGCTTTCGTCCTTTCACGGAACTTTTCACCTTTTCAGAATCGCTCATTGTGCCATCCTCTTTTTTCTCAGCTAATCCCGCAGGAGGATAAGGGCATCGACTGCCTTTACCCCCGCCCCCTCTTCGAGAGCGATGAGGGGGTTGATGTCCAGTTCGGCAATGACATCCTGCAGTTCATCGGCCATACAGGCAACTTTCATGAGGGTATCCGTCACGGCACCGATATCAGAGGGTCTGCTCCCCCTGAAACCCCGGAGGACCCTGGCGCCGGCGATCTCCGAGACCATTGATTCCACATCGACGGAGCTCACGGGGAGGACCTTGATGGAGACATCCTTCATCACTTCCACCAGGACACCCCCCAGACCGAACATCATGGCGGGCCCGAAGGGCTCTTTCCGGGAGACACCGATGATCGTCTCCACACCCTGTTCGCATACCATCTCCTGAATGAGGACTCCCTGTACCCGGGCATCGGCCCGGTACTTCCTGCCGTTAGCGATAATCTCATCATAGGCTGCCCTCAGTTGATCATCGGATTCGATATCCAGCCTGATGACGTCGGCCTCTGTCTTGTGCAGTATATCAGAAGAGACGAGTTTGGCCACAACGGGGTAGCCGATCCTTCCCGCCATCGCCACCGCTTCATCGGCCGATGTGGCCAGTGATTCATGCACCGTGGAAATGCCGTAGGCCCGCAGGACCCCCTTGGCCTCATATTCATTCAGTGTCGTTGCACCCTTCTTCTGTGCAGTCTGAATGATCTCCATGGCCCCTTCCCTGCGATCGGCGGGTATGTCCGCCACCTCTTCGTCCATCGGTCCGGGCGTCTTGTAGCGGTCCATGAATTCCCTGTAACTGACGATGGCATGCATGAGCTCGGCACAGCCGCTTGCCGTATCCGATACGGGGATACCGTGATCGGTCAGGTGCTTGACCCACTCCTTCGGTCCCTCGGGCCAGCATACCATCATGGTCTTGTCGCCCTCGTAGTCACGCATGATATCGGTGAGCCCCGTGGCCCTGACCTCGGCAGTGGCCTTGGACATGAGGAGGAAGGGAACGATGATGTCAAAATCATCGACATCCATCATCGCCCGTGTGGCGCCTTCTATCAGCTTGGGCATGCTCAGCGACTGACCCGTCAGATCGACGGGGTTCTGAATCGATCCGAAGGCGGGGACGACATCCTTCAGTTTTTCCGCCGTCGCGTCCGTTACTTCGGGGACAGTCATGCCGAAGTCGGTACAGCGCTCCGTCAGAAGGATGCCGCCGCCGCCGGATTCGGTCATGATGCCGATCCTCTTTCCCTTCGGATAGGATATTTGTGAAGACAGTGTCATGGCGTAATCGATGAGATCGGGGACGTCACGGGCCACGATGACGCCCTTCTGCCTGAAGATCGCATCGTAGGATTCGGCCGAACCGACCATGGCCCCCGTGTGAGACTGGGCCGCCCGCTGCGAGGCCTCCGTCCCGCCCACCTTCAGGATAACCACGGGCTTCCCCTTCTCGGCGGCCCGGTCGAGGGCACGGACAAATTTCTGGCCATCCTCGACGCCTGCGAGAAAGCCCGCGATCACCTTCGTGTGGGGATCATCTACCATGTATTCGATAAAGTCACAGAACTCCAGATCGGCCTCGTTTCCCGTGGCCGCCCAGTGACTCACACCGAGACCGACCTTCATGGCCCGGTCGAAGATGGTCGCCCCGAAGGCACCGCTCTGGGTGATCAGTCCCGTGTTGCCCGGTATCATCTCCTGGATGACCTCGACGGACTGCGAGAAGGTCGCCACCGTCCGGTTGGCGATACTGATGAAGCCGTTGGTATTGGGGCCATAGATGAGCATCCCCGTTTTCTGCGCGAAGGCCGTCAGTGCTTCCTGGGCCTTTCTGCCTTCTCCCCCAACCTCTGAAAAGCCTCCACTGATGACTACGGCTGCCTTCACCCCCTTTGCAAGTCCCATCTCCAGGTTGGGAAGCACGTACTTGGTAGGAACGATGACAATGAGCACATCGACATCGCCGGGGACATCCTTGAGGCTGGGATAGCACTTGATGCCGGCGATCTCATCGTATTTCGGATTGATGGGATATATCTCCCCCGGATAGTTGAATCGCTTCATATAGGCAAGCGGTCTGCCGCTCACCTTGTTCAGATCTGAAGACGCGCCGAGAATGGCGATCGATCGGGGCTTGAATAAATAGTCCAGATTGTTTCGTCTGTTGCTCTCCATGTCATTTCTTCCTTCAAAAATTTTTCTGTTTGAGACCCTCGGGGCTCCCGTTGAATGAGACCCCGGGGAGATTACTCCCCCCGGTCTCATTCTCATTGTACCTCAATGGAATGCCCTCGTCTACTCCGCTTTCGGTGTGGTGTAGCGCTTGTCCGGATCGAGTTCTCTCAGGATCTTCAACTCCTTGGCAGTGGGCGGTTTGGTATATTTGATCTTGTCGGGTATGACCAGTTCAAATCCCGTCCGCTCCCTGACCTCTTCGATGCTGGCACCGGGATGCAGGGTCTCCAGAGACATCCGCTTGGATTTCTTTTCAAATCCGAATATCCCCAGATGGGTTATCACCTTGTAGATGCCGCCGGCCAGGAGACCGGCGTCCTTACGGCTCGTTCCCCCCTGCAGATAGCCGGGCGTCGTGATGAAGTCCACCTTCTCGACAAACCGCTTCTTCTCGTGATGCATGGCCACCAGTATCTTCGATGCCAGGCTGGCGATGTCATTGGCACCGCCCGTCCCGGGCAGTCTCACCTTCGGATTATCGGGATCACCGATAAAGGAACTGTTCAGGTTTCCATACTGGTCGATCTGGGCACCCCCCAGGAATCCGTAATCCACGTATCCGCGCTGCTGGAGCAGCAGTATGTCGGTAATGGACAGCAGCATGTTGGCACGCCGTGCACAGCGCTGTTCGTTGGTGCTGGGAGGCAGTTTCCCGATCTGTACATGCGGGCCGATGACACCGCCTTCGAAGAGGATGGTCAGTGTGGGGGCATGCAGCTTCTGAGCCAGTATACAGGATATCAGCGGCATTCCGGCTCCCCCGAAGACGATCTTGCCGTCTTCGAGAAATCGGGCGCTCATGACGGCAACCAGTTCTGCTGTGTTATACTCTACTTTAGTCATTGTAAATCCCCCTTCCCTCAATCGTGGCATTCAGGATATTCTTGAATCCGATCTTATCGATATACTCATTCCAGCTGGCCGGCGCATATACATACTCGTCCAGATATTCCTTGACGCCCTCAGGCCCCTTGCTCATCATGAGCTTGACATAATAGTCCATGTGCTTGAATGTCGGCTCATACTTGCCGTAGCATTCGTGAGGGAGACAGCCGTAGGGGACCTCGACCACGGCATCGACACAGAAGAATCCTATCTCCGTCCGATCGGGTGCCCTGCGTATCTGGTCGTTGCTCACGATCTGCTCGGTGGTCACAATGACCTTGTTGGCGGCAAGGGCGATGTCCCTGTCCATGAAGGGAAGTCCTTCGCCCTGCACATTCCCGTAACAGTCGCATTTCTGTGTGTGAATAATGGCCACATCGGGATTGAGGGCCGGTATGAGGGCCAGCTTCTCTCCCGTATAGGGACAATCCATCGATTTCAGGTCCGGTACGCGGGGAAAGAGATCCGATCCCATCATGGCCCTCGACGGGATAAAGGGAATCCCCATGGCACCGGCACGGTACCGGAGGCCTATGCTCATGTGACTCCACTCCTCGAATTCTGCAAGCTTGTTCTGCATATAGTGACGCATGATGCGGGATACGCCCCAGGTAACGCCGGGACTGAACCAGCTGGTAACAATGCGTTTTGCAACACCGCCGACGAGAAGAAGATCACCCTCCGTCGATGTTATGCTGCGTGAATAGGTTATGTCTTTTTTCTTCTGACGTAACATCTCCCACACAGAGGCCATGGGCGTTCGGGAATAGTGACAACCACCCGATGCAACGTGGTCGCCATCCTGAATCAGTCCAATCGCCTCTTCCAGTGTCATGACTTTTTCTCGCAATCCTCTGTGCTTCTTGTCGATGACGTCTCTCAATTCTACATAAGATTTCATCATACATCCATCCTCCGTTTATTCATGCATTCGTAAATGAGATACCATGGTGGCATTGCAACGGTCTTTCCAGTCGCCTTCACGATCACATTGTTTGTTTGTAGTACCTACAAATCCCGCATTTCAGAATCTCGCTATCGACAGGATTCTGGAATAGGGGATGCATAGGCCATGATACTCCTTGATCACAGGTCGCGGCATCGTTTCTGCCAGAGGGAGGAAGGCAATGAGTGGCGGCGGGCCATGTCAACCCATCCGACGCGGCAACCACGGTCACTGGTGGGACACCCAGTGAGGCCGCGGGTGACGTTGAGATCAGACTCCCTGCCCATCACCGGGCAGGGAGTCTGATCTGCGATCCCTTCGTGTTCACACGACGCGGACCATTACTTTACGACAAACTTTCCACCTTCAACTGCGAGGGTCTTGACACCTCCCTGGCCGTCTCCTTCCTCATTCATCGTGGTAACTCCCGAAATACCCGGATACTCAGTGAGCTTTGCCCAGCCCTGACGGATCTTTTCACGGTCCGCTGCAAGATCTCCCGGTTTGTTCGTTACACCTTCCTCTTCGATAACCTTCTTAATGATATACATGTTGTCGTAGGCTCGAAGTCCCCCATAGGTGGGATCCTTGCCTGCCGGGGAACGTTTCTTGAATTCCTTGACAAACTTGATCACCCGGGGGTCCGGATTTCCCTGAATCCACGCCGCCGTTGAACCGTAGTATCCTTCAACAGCCTCGCCGCCGACTTCGATCAGACCGGGGGTGCTGTTACAGGCCCCACCAACGAAGGGCGCCTTGATTCCCTGACGTCTCGCCTCAATGGCGATCTTGGCACCCGCCTCATAGCAGCTGCCGATCCCGATACCGTCGGGATTGAGGGCCTTTATCTCCGTGATAAAGGGTGCAAAATCAACGGTCTGGGTCTGGAATGAAAACATCTTCAGGAGCTTGATGCCATGTTTTTCAAAGAGGACAGGCATAATTTTCTTGCCTTCCACAGTAGACACGGCATCCTCTGAATTATAAAGAACAACGGCCGTCTTGATATTGTATTTTTCCTTCCATTTTTTCACGGCCGGATCGAGCTGTTTGTCACTGGTCAGTGTGTTTCTGAACCCCCACTTACTCAGTTTGGCAAGTCCCGGTTTCGCAGAACAGAAGGCGATACAGACCATTTTCAGCCTGTTCAGCTTCGGAAAGGCCACCTCACAGGTAGAACTCTGGCAGGGGCCATTGACGACGAGTACCTTGTCTCTCTTCGCCAGTTTCTCAAGCAGCGGTATGACCGGTGCACCCTTGCACTCGTCATCGTACCAGGTGATCTCGATGGGCAGTCCACCGATACCGCCTGCCGCATTGATCTCCTCTACGGCTATCTCGGTTCCGATCTTTCCATTCGTCCCCCATTCCGCACAGACACCCGACACGCCAAAGAGTCCCCCGATCTTTACCTTATCACCTGACAGCTTGGCATGAACCGGTCCCGCCACAACCAGGGCGAGTACAGCTATGAACACTATTGACAAGGACAGTACAAAACGTTCTTTTTTCATGGTATTACCTCCTTTTTATATAAATGATATTACAAACGCCATGAAGATCTCACCTACCACCCCCCTTCACGGTACTCCCTTCATAGACAATTCAGCCAGGCGCCTCTGGCGGCCCGATGTTCATCCCACATCGTCCCGTCTTCCATCAGGCAATCTCTTGCTTTTTGTTGTTGAGACACCGGCCAGTCATGTGATGTGGCCACCGCGCAGAGGATGCGTCGCCCCCGAGGGACACAGACTCATACAGCACGGTCCAATCGTTCGCTACCACTATTGAAAAAAAACAGACTGTCATGCACTACACTATAAAAGAACCTGCCACACCGGAAACCGGCACGGCATGGACATTATCCCTTGTGAACCCCTGCGGCACGGCCCAGGTACGCCCGCTGCAGTTCTTCATTGTTCAACAGATCACCGGCCGTCCCTTCGAGAACGATCCGTCCCGTTTCCAGTACGTACCCCCTGTCTGCTATGGCAAGCGCCTTGTTCGCATTCTGTTCCACCAGCAGGATGGTATAGCCGTCGTTATCGCGAAACTCTCGAATGGCATCGATAATCAGTTCTACGAAATTGGGGGACAGACCCAGCGACGGCTCGTCCATGATGAGCAGTTTCGGCACTGCCATGACGGCCCGTCCGATGGCCAGCATCTGCTGTTCTCCCCCCGACAGTGTCCCGGCATTCTGGTTCAGGCGCTCCTTGATACGGGGAAACTTCTGGTATACCCGTTCCATATCGGCCTGTATGCCCTCCTTATCGGACCGCAGATAGGCACCCATTTCCAGGTTTTCCCTGACCGACATGCGGGTGAGGATACCACGCCCCTCTTCCACGTGAACGATGCCCCTTTTGACGATCTTATGCGGTTTCTTTCCCTCGATATGCTTTTCACCAAAGAGGATACTCCCCTTTTTGGGTTTTATCGCTCCCGATATGGTCCGCAGCAGCGTCGACTTTCCCGCACCGTTGGCACCGAGGAGGACGACTATTTCACCTTCATTGACCTTCATCGTGACATCGGTGATGGCCAGTATCTTTCCATATCCCGCTGAAATTCCTTCTATGTCCAGCATCCTATGCAGTGCCCCCCTTGCCGAGATAGGCCTCAATGACGGCAGTATTGTCCTGGACCTCGCAGGGACTCCCTTCGGCAATCTTTTCTCCGAAGTTCAGGACCGAAATAACCGATGATATTCCCATGACCAGTTCCATGTTATGCTCGATAAGCAGAATCGTCTTCCCCAGTTCGTTGATGCGCGTAATGAGGACATCCAGATCATTGGTCTCTTTCGGGTTCATGCCCGCCGCCGGTTCATCGAGCAGCATCAGCGCAGGGTTCATACTGAGTGCACGGGCTATTTCCACGAGCCGCTGTTCCGCATGGGGGAGGTTGGAGGCCATCTGGTCCGCCTTGTCCACCATACCGACAAATTCGAGCCACTGTAAGGCCTTTTCTCTTGTCTTTCGTTCCTCACTCAATTCCCTGAGAGAGAGCCTGAAAAAGGTTCGCGCCAGACCTGCAGAGGTCTTGCAGTGTCTCCCCAGCATGACATTCTCCAGCACCGTCATGGAATGGAAGAGACGAGTGATCTGAAAGGTCCTCCCGATACCCGACCCGGCGCGTGCATGCGGTTTGAGCCGGTTTATCTTCTTTCCCCTGAAGAATATCTCTCCCGACGTCAGTGCATGGGCACCGCTGATAAGGTTAAAGAGCGTTGTCTTCCCCGCACCATTGGGACCGATGATTGCGTGTATCTTTCCCTCTTCCACCGCAATATCGATATCCTGGAGGGCGCAAAATCCGCCGTAATATTTCGTTACATCATGGATATTTAAGATCATTGTTCCCTCATAGTGTCAGACTCGGGACGCACCCCCCTCGGCGGCCCGTTCCGGAATAAACCCTGTATGCCATTGATGACATCCATGCCGATGACTCCCTGGGGCCTGACAATCATCATGACAATCAGTATCAGGCCATAGATTTCCATCCTCCATTCCTGTATCCCCCTGAGAAACTCGGGTATGAACGTCAGAGCCAGTGCACCGAAGATGGGACCCCAGAATATCTGAATGCCGCCGAATATGGTAAAGACGATAAACTCGACACCATGCATGACGCCGAACATGAGCGGTTCGATATATTCCTGGAAATGGGCCAGTATCCCCCCGCCGATCCCCGCGATGAAGGCACCCACTGAAAAGGCCGTCAGTTTCGTGGTGGTGATGTTGACACCGATCACCTCCGAGGCATCCTCATCGTCGCCGATGGCCCGAAAGGCCCGCCCCATACGTGACTTTCTCAATCGGTAAAAGAATATCACCAGCAGTACGACCACGCCGTATGCATAGGCAAGCGTGTATTCCTGGTAGGGGATACCGACCAGCCCGGCGGCACCGCCCACATAGTCTATATTGATAAAGATCACCCGCACGATCTCGCCAAAGCCCAGTGTCAGGAGGAGAAGATATATCCCCTTGATCCTGAGTGCAGGCATTCCGAGGATAAAGCCCACTATGCCCGCCGCAAACCCTCCCACGAGGACGGCAGGGACATAGGGAATGCCGAATTTGACTGTACAGACTGCCGACGCGTATGCACCAATTGCCATGAAACCGGCCTGCCCCAGTGATATCTGTCCGGTGATAAAGGGCAGATAGAAACTGAGGGCCATGATGATATTGATGCCCGCAATGGCAGCCACAGAGAGTAAATAATCCACCCCTGTAACTCCTCCTAATTTTTGCTTACTCTAGTTCCGAACAATCCTTCAGGCTTGAAGATGAGGATAAGAATCATGATTCCAAAAGCAAAGACATCCTGTAGATTAATCTCTGACGGCACAAGCACGACACTGCTCACCTCGGCCAATCCCAGAATAAGCCCCCCAATCATGGCACCCACAACGTTCCCCAGGCCGCCAAGTAACATGACTACCAATCCCTTCAAGGCAAAAGTAAGTCCCATAAAGGGTGTAACGGCGTGAAATGCGATACCCACCATTACACCGGCCGCTCCCGCCAGGGCAGAGGCGACACCAAAGGTAATAAATACGATCAGATCCACATTGACGCCGAGAAAACCGGCCGTCATATGACTTTCCGCCACGGCCCTCATGGCCCTGCCCACCTTGGTCCTGGTGATGAAAAAATAGAGAACTATCATCAGAGAGAGGGACGTGCCGAATATGAGGATATTGTCTGAACTGACGGTGAAGGATCCTATCTGGTACATCTTGGTGGCTATGGCATCGGGAAATTTGGTGCCGTAGCCGCCGAAGATCTTTATTGCAAGGTGCTGGAGAATGATGGTCACACCAATGGTGCTCAGCAGGGGTGCCAGATGATAATCCTTTCGAATGGGCCGTATGGCACAATACTCGATGATAAGGCCCAGGATGCCCGTCGCTATCATGGTCAGGGGCAGTGTGATATAGAGCGGCATACCGCTCCAGAGGATTATATAGAGACCCATGAAGGCACCGGCCATGAGCACTTCACCATGGGCGAAGTGCAGCAGTCCCAGCACCCCGAATATCAAGGTGTAGCCGATGGCCACCAGAGAATAGGTGGCCCCCAGCATCAGCCCGTTTATGAGCTGTTGTAGAATCACGCGGCGTTCCTCATTTTCTCCGCAGCGGCCATCACGGCCTCTACGATTTGTGTATATCCCGTGCAGCGGCACAGCACTCCCGATACCGCTTCCTGTGCCTCTTCTTCCGTCGGATTGGGATGTTCCGAAAGGAAGTGATAGATGGTAATCAGCATCCCCGGCGTACAGAATCCGCACTGCAGGGCATGGTGTTCATTGAAGGCCTCCTGAATGGGATGGAGTTTGCCCTGTTCGGCAATCCCTTCGACCGTCATGATCTTTGCACCGTTCGCCTGAACGGCAAACATGAGACAGGAACGGATCGGCTCTCCGTTGAAGAGTATCGTACAGGCTCCGCATATGCCGTGCTCGCATCCCACATGTGTTCCCAAGAGTTGCAGCTCTTCCCGCAGGAAATCCGAGAGGAGCATTCTCGGCTCCACATAGCGCTCGTACTCCGCGCCATTTACCGTGACTTTTACTTGACGTTTATCTGCCATCTTACTTACTCCCTTCAAAATTTGTCCAGGCCTCTGTGAGCCCTCTCTTGGTTAGAACCTTCGCCATGGCCTTCCGGTACTCGGCAGTCGCGTGATAGTCTGAATCAGGATCGACATTGTCGCCCTCGGCGGCCTTGATTGCAGCCTCCTCGATGAGCGTTTCCGTCACTTTTTGTCCTGCCAGCAGTGCCTCCGCGTCCTTCGCCCGGATGGGAGTCGGTGCCACACCGCCGAGAGCGATGCGGGCCTCTGTGCAGACACCCGCCTTATCCATGGACAGGATGGTGGCGACGCCTACAATGGCAAAATCTCCGAATCTCCTGCTGATATCGACGTAGGACCATGCCGTCGTCTTTGAAGGGAACGTGGGTATTCTCACCTCCACGAGCATTTCGTTTTCCTCTACGGCGCTGGTAAGATAGGTCACAAAGAACTCGTCGGCGCTGAGCACACGCTCTCCCGAGGGACCGACGATCTTCATGGTAGCATCGAGAGCGAGGGAGGTAACGGGGATCTCAGCCGTGGGATCGGCATGCACCAGCGTGCCCCCGACGGTGCCGCGAAACCTGATGGCGAGATGACCGACGTGGGTGATGGCCTTGGCGAGGATGGGGCATTTCTCCTTGATCAGGGGAGATACCTCCAGGGTCCGCTCGCGCGTCAGGGCGCCGATGACGATTTCATCACCCTCTTCCCTGAAGTAGTCCAGTTCCGTAATATTATTTATATCTATCAGCGCCTCGGGGCGGGCCGCTCGAAAGTTCATCATGGCAACGAGACTCTGTCCGCCGGCGATTATCTTTGCCTCATCCCCCTGACTTTCCAAAAGCTGAAGGGCTTCCTGGACCGTTGTCGGGGTAAAATATTCAAATGCGGTTGGTTTCATATACGTTCTCCTATATCTTCATTTTATTTCAGTATGTCGTCCATGCTTTTGAAAAACTGTTCCAGCATCATCTTTGAAATCCCGCCAATCATTCTCTGACCGATACCGGCAAGAAGTCCGCCTACCTGCACGTCACCATCATAGGCAAGAATAGTGTCATCGCCCTCCTGCGACAGTGAAATGGACGCCTCTCCCTTGACATAGCCGGGAAGCCCCTTCCCCTGGCCCACCAGCCGGTAGCTGTTGGGCGGCTGCGGATCGGCAATCTCAAACTTGCCCTTGTATTTCCCCTTCACGGCAGAGATCCCGATCTTGAGATAGACATCGTATTTTCCGGGCTCCGTCTCTTCCAGTTTCTCACACCCGGGAAGTGCCTTCTGAAGGTGTTCCACCGTATTAAATGTCTCCCACACCTTCTCCTGCGGTGCCTTGAATGTATATGTTCCTTCTATTTTCATCAGACTTCTCCTTGATTATATGCTAATTCGTTTGTGCCTCGGCATCATTGATGAGATGCCATATCTTGCTCGGCGTCATGGGCAGTTCATCGACTACCGCTCCCAGGGGTGCCAGCGCATCTGCAATGGCATTCCCGATGGCGGGCGGCACGGACATGCTCGAGCCCTCGCCCGCCCCCTTCGAACCGAGTGCCGTCAGTACCGACGGTGATTCGAAGTGATCCACATCGACCTTGGGCATTTCCATGGCCGTGGGGCAGAGATAATCGGCAAAGGATGCCGTCAGGCACTGGCCGTTTTCGTCGTAGGCCTGTTCCTCGTACATGCTGCCGCCGATGGCCTGGACGATGCTTCCCAGGACCTGTCCCCTGACAATCTGGGGATTGAGGATGGTACCGGCATCGTGGACACTGGCCCACTTGAGAAATTTCACTTCACCCGTTTCCTTGTCGACTTCCACGACGATCGCCTCGGCCACGAAGCCGTAGGTATTCGATGAGTTGACCCGGTCCTGTGCATCGGGGGGTCTCGATGTGGGCATGGTCCACAGGCTCGTCCCGAAGAGACCGGCATCGATTCCCTCGGGCAGATCGTACTGGTTCCAGTGGGCGGCACCGGCGATGTGTCGCAGCTTGATGGCCTTTTCCGGTTTGCCCGTGGCAAAGAATTTACCATCTTCCATGACGACGTCTTCCAGGTCTACCTTCAACAGGTGGGCGGCGATCTTCTTTGCCTTTTCGAGACACTGTCTCGATGCCCTGACGACGGCCGTCGTCCCCGACGATGCGAAACGGCTGGAGAAACTCCCTGTCGTGATACTGTAGAGGCGATCCGAAGAGTCGACGACGGAGTCGACGACTACCTGGTCGGGATGGACACCGAATTCATCGGCGACGATCTGGCTGATCACCGTCTCATGGCCCTGACCCTGCGGGTTGGTCGAACATATGACCGTGATACCTCCCAGCGGGTCGACCTTGACGATGGCGGCCTCACCGGATCCCGATTTGTCACGCTCGTTCTTCCGTTCTTCGGCAGTCTTTCCAATGGCCACATAGGCGATATTCGTCACGGAGGGGTCGGTGACGGAGGCAAGACCGATACCGACGAGCCGTCCTTCCGCCCGGGCCTTTTCCTGATATGCCCTCATCTTTTCGTATTCAACGAGGTCGAGACACTTCTTGAAGGCCGCGGGATAGTTCCCCACATCGTAGTAGCCGCCCGTGGCCGTCGTGTAGGGCATCTGCTCGGGCTGGATGAAGTTCTTGAAGCGAATCTCAGCGGGATCCATGCCCAGCCTGGCCGCCGCCATGTCGGTGATCCGCTCGGTGCTGAAGTAGAGTTCCTGGCAGCCATATCCCCTGAGCGGTGCCGTCAGCCCCTTGTTGGTGGCCACGATGTAGACCTCGCGGTCCAGGTTCCTGATGTCGTAGGCACCGGTGTGATTTCCCGTACTCCGATAGGCGCATCCCGGTTCCGGCGGCCGGATGTATCCGCCCGACGTATCCATGGCCTTGTCCTTCAATCCGAGGATCTTGCCGTCCTTCGCGACGGCGGCCTCGATATAGGTGACCCGGTCGGTACAGGTGGCCGAGGCCATCAGGTGTTCGCGGCGATCCTCTATCCACTTGACGGTGACCCCCGTCTTCTTGGCCACGATGGCCATGAGGGCGCAGTAGGGATAGATCCCCGTCTTTGTCCCGAAACCGCCACCGATATCGGTGGGGATAATCCATCGCATCTTGTTCTCGGGGACACCGAGGGCTATGGCCGTCAGGGCATGATTGACAAAGGGTCCCTGGTAGTTATTGTACACTACATAAGACTTGTCGTAGGCGTTGTACGTGGCAATGACACCATAGGTCTCTATGGGCGACCCGGCATATTTGGGGAAGTTGAACTTCCACTTGACCACCTCGTCGGCCTCCTGGCAGAGGGTATCCCAGTCTGTCCCGTACTTGAAGAAACGGTGATTATAGACGTTGCTTCCGATGTTTTCGTGAAGGACGGGGGCATCGGGCTCGATGGCCTTTTCTATGTCCACGACGGCATCCAGCGGATCATAATCCACCTCGATGAGGTCGAGGGCATCCTCGGCCAGGTAGCGATTCTCTGCCACCACCACGGCCACGGGCTCGCCGACGAACCGTACCTTATCGACGGCACAGGTGTAATACTTGGTGGGTATCGTCACGCCGCAGGGATAGGGTTTCGATTCCTGTTTGACATCCTCGCCGGTCACCACACCGATCACTCCGGGGGCCTTCAGGGCCTCGGAGATATCCACATCCAGTATCTTTGCATGTGCATAGGGACTCCGCAGTATAGCAGCATGCTTCATGTTCGGCAGGAGGATGTCATCCATAAAGGTTCCTCTCCCCGTCAGAAGCCGCATATCTTCCTTTCTCTTATAACTTGTACCTACCCATTTCTTCTTTTCACCGCTCATAACCTTCTCCTTCACAATTTAGTCATCAACTACCATCGTTTTTATCGAGAAACTATCGACCCCCTGTTGAAAGGACTCCCTGAGTCAGGAGAGCTGTGTTCCACCGGGGAATACAGCCTTCTTCATGAAAGACTAATCGTTAAACCAGTCAATGGTCTTGATCGAGTAGCCGATGGTTATTTTTCTCTTCAGAATGGGATCATTGAGTTCTCCCTCGAAACGGTCGGCATAAATCATCTCTCCCCCCAGTATGGGCGGCGTACCCGATAATAGTACCAGACCATCGAGGGAACCGCTGACTCGTTGTCCCACCAGATCAATTAAATCCTCGGGAACCAGCATAGTGGCAAGGGTCGATTCCTGGTAGAGTGTCCTCTCACCCGCCTTCATCGCCCAGCTTCGAATCTCTATGCTGTCCCAGTGATCCTTCACCTCTTCGTAGTTCCACATCTCCTGTGAAACAGGGGTTGGACAGACCTGCTTCGACTTCAGAATATCCAGCCTCTCCATCTCCCGGTCAGTATGATCGCTTCCCAGTCCCACATAGAGAGAACCTTTATCGGCGATCAGGACATATTCAATCTCACCCGACGTCTCACTCCCCTGCACATCGATGACGGCAGTCTGTACGATCCTTCCGGGTGTCTTGGGAAAGTACATCGGGACGGAGGGAGGGGGCTCAATCCCCTCTGTTTTCAGTTCTTCTATGTGCCTCTTGACTGCCTCCTGATCCCGTCCCGTATATCCGCACAGGACGATGCCCCGAATATCCAGGGAGACCTCCTGTTGTGCATGCGCCCCATGTACTACAAACGATTCAACCATACCCTCGTGCTTCACCTCGTATAACTTCTATTTCCCTTCGAGCTTCTCCTGCTCCCACCGCCTCAGCTCTCTACGCAGTATCTTTCCGGCAGAATTCTTGGGAAGTTCATCAATGAATTCGATCTCTCTCGGAAACTTGTAGGGCGCAATCGTCTGCTTGACAAAGTCCTGCAGCTCCTTGGCCAGTTCCGGAGACCCCTCATATCCCTCGTGGAGGACGACCCAGGCCTTGACCTTGTCCCCCATTTCGGGGTCCTTGACCCCGGCCACACCGGCCTCGAAGACCACCTCATGTTCCTGCAGCGCCGTCTCCACGTCGGAGGGGGATATCCGATAGCCGTGACAGGTCATAATATCGTCGGATCTCGACCCGTACCAGAAATACCCGTCTTCATCCATGTAGGCCAGGTCCTTCGTATCGTGCCATTTCCCGGCGATGGTCATCTTCTCCATAAGGTCGGGGCTCTTGAAGTACTCTAAATAGAGACCGGGATGATCCTTGTTGATCACCAGGTGCCCCAGTTCATCGGGGGGCATGCGCTTTCCATCGTCATCGACGATTGCCACCTCTATACCGGGAAGGGGCTTGCCCATGGAACCGACCTTGACATTGCAATCGACACGAGTCGTACAGAACTCGTGGGCCTCGGTCTGTCCCATACTGTCGAGTATGTCGATACCGAAGCGCCGTTTCCATTCCCTGGCGGTCTCCGCCAGGAGGGGTTCACCGGAACTGAGACACTGCTTCAGGCTGCTGGTATCATATTTCTTTTCGGCATCGGGAATGGACATCAGCATCTTATAGATGGTGGGAGTCCCCACAAAGTGTGTCAGCTTGTATTTCTCGATAAACTCCAGGGCACGTTCCTTGTTGAAACGTTCATCGTAGTAGATGGCCGTCGAGATGCCCCATCTCCGCGAAAAGAGGAAATTGTGACCGAGGGCATACATCCAGGTAAGTGCCGTGGGACCGCTGCATATATCGCCCCGCTGGACCCCCATGGCGAAGCGTCCGATGGGATCACCGGCACCGATGATGAACCGGTGGGCATGGACGACTCCCTTGGGGTCTCCCGTCGTACCCGACGTGTACAGGAAATATGCCGGATCATCCTTCAGTGTCTCTACATAGGGGAGATTGGACCCCTCTTCCTTCATGAGGTCGTCATAGGAAACCTGCCCTTCTGCAACTGCTCCGATGACGATGACGTGCCGCAGCGTGGCGCACTTGGGCCGTATCTTTTCAATGGCATCGACATACTTCTCTGTCGTGATGACAGCCACGGCCTCACTGTTGTTGATGATGTGCACCAGCTCGTATTCCCGCAGCATCGTGTTCGTCGGAATGGGGACGGCACCGACCTTCTGGCCGCCGAAGAAGGCCACCTCATATTCGGGCTGATTGGGAGTTCGGATCACAAAACGCTCGCCCTTCGAGATTCCCAATTTGTGAAAGGCAGCACCGAACCTGTCGGTCAGATCTTTCAACTCACCATAGGTGATCTCCTCATCCCTGTAATACATGGCCACATCGCCGGCTCTCCCATGCTCGGCCCAGTAGTCAACCGATATCCTGGCCATATTGAGTTTTTCAGGGATGTCAAGTTTAAAGAACCCGTGACTGTCCATCTGTAAAAACGTATCGTATTCAATGCGGTCTCCCATTTTGACACTACCTCCTTCAACAATAATGACACTCCCCGCACCACATTACGGGGAATCTTCGACTGATTGGTAGGGCAGAAACTGGTTTCCTTGGAAAGCAGTTTCATTACCGAATTCCCCCCTCAAGGGGACGTTTCCCGTTATGGGGGCAAGAAATTTGTTTATTTTTGTTCGTCTGCATACACCACTGCACACGACGCTGAATGTTCTCACTGTTCAGTTCAATTACAGTGTCTCACCCCTCCGTAATACTCAACATCAGACTCTTCTCGGAATTGCACAGATGTGAAATCAATTGATTATATGCGTCAGTCTCATTCCCCTTCTCCAGTGCATCGAGAATGGCATTGTGTTCATCTATGACGTGGCCCTTCCTCTCGTCCTGTTCAACGGCCTTGATCCCCATGCGCTCTATCTGATCCCTGAGGTTGAGGAGTATTATATCCATCTGCCGATTCCCCAGTTTGGAAGAGAGATAAAAGTGCATTTTTCGATCGGCCTTGATAAAGGCGTGTTTGTCTGTCTTTTCAATGGCCTTTTCCTGTTGAAGGATAATGGCCCGTAATCGCGACAGATCGGAAGGCGTCACGAGGGGGACAATCTGCTTGATGATATATCCCTCAATCAATCTGCGTACTTCATAGACATCGCGAACCTGTTCCGCGGTGATCTTTTCTACCATGATACCCTTGCCGGGGATAAAGTACATCATGCCTTCCCGGCTCAACTCAAGCAGGGCTTCCCTCACCGGTGTCCGCGAAACTCCCAGTTTCGCCGCCAATCTGCTTTCATTGTACAGGGTTCCCGGTTCCAGCTTTCCGGCAAAGATCAGATCCTTCAATACATCGTAGGCTCGTTCCTTCAGCGATTTTGCTCGGGGGATATGTATATTGATATCCTTCATAATATATCACCTTGCGTATGATATTACATCGTTTGGTTGCAATTCGTACGATTGGGCTTCGAGCTGCAATATATCACATACAGTATGTAAAAGAACTCTTACATCTTCTGACTTATTTTGTCAAGAAAAATAACTGGTGCAACTGAAATGAATACCTCCTTTAATTACTTAGACTTTTCACCGCATGAGACCTCATGAATCTCTGAAGGAGTATGATACATACGATCAGTACACCGCCGATCACGTCCGTTGTTATCTGGGGAGAAACCAGGGCAAAAGAGGCAGCCAGCAGTACCAGGCGGGCCATGTAATGCAGGTTGCCAAAAAAATAGCCCACCACGACCCCTGCAAGGGCCCACACCCCCAGGGCACAACTGACGGAGACGGCAAACACCTCCCATACCGTCCCCTGCATGAGGAGGGCGTCATTGAAGACGAAGACATAGGGAACGATAAAACCCGCCAGGCTGAGGGCAAAGGCCTGCACCCCCGTGCGCATGATACTGCTTCCCGCAATACCCGCCGCCGCATAGGCACAGAGGGCAATCGGCGGCGTCACCATGGACAGAATGGCAAAATAAAAGATGAACATGTGCGATGCCAGGCGGTTGATTCCCAGGTCCTGCAGGACCCCCGCCATGATGACGGCACCGAGGATATAGGCGGCCGTCGTCGGCATTCCCATCCCCAGGATGATACAGGTAACCATCACGAGAAAGAGTGCCAGCAAGAGGTGTCCCCCCGAAACGGTGAGGACCAGATAGCTGAACTTCAGTCCCAGACCGGTGTAGGTGACCACGCCTACAATAATTCCGGCCAGGGCGGCGGGAACGGCTATGACGGGGGCCTTCATCGCTCCATTCTGCAGGGCCTTCAGTATCTGATAGACCCCCAGGCGGGTCTCGGGACGTATCCAGCCGACGATGATGACGGTTACGATGCTCCTGAAGGCCGCCATCATGATGGTAGACCCCCCGATGATGGATGCCACCAGGACGATGAGCGGGATAATCAGGTGGATCCGACGGTAGATACTCCTGAATGTGGGAAGCTCACTCTTCTTCATACCCAGGATGCCGTCCTTCTGGGCCTTGAGATCGACAATGGCAAATATGGAGACGTAAAATATGATGGCGGGGATTATGGCTATCTCCATGATCTTCAGATAGGGGACCCCCACCATTTCCGCCATGACGAAGGCGGCCGCACCCATGATGGGCGGCATGATCTGACCGCCCGTCGATGCAGTGGCCTCGACGGCACCGGCAAAGGTGGGCGCGTAGCCCGATTTTTTCATCAGCGGGATCGTAAAGACACCCGTTCCCACCGTATTCGCCACACCGCTGCCGCTGATCGTCCCCATGAGGCTGCTCGCCACCACGGCGGTCTTGGCCGATCCTCCACGGGTCGTCCCCGTCAACCGCCTCGCCAGATCGATAAAGAGATCACCGCCGCCCGACAGTTCCAGAAAGGCGGAAAAGAGTACAAAATAAAAGACGTATCGCACGGAGACCCCGATGGGGATCCCGTACATACCCTGCACGGTCAGGAAATTGAGGTCTATGAAATGCCGGAATGAGATCCCGTTGTGAGACAGGCCCCCCGGCACCCATGGTCCGACGAATCCATAGCCGATAAAGAGCACCCCTACCACGACAAGGCTCCAGCCCAGCAGGCGCCGGCATGCCTCCATGACCATTGCGATGGCAAGAATGGCAAAGATATAATCGAGTACAAAGATATCATCGATGTACTGCATCCGCGTCATGACCCGCGGCATGTTGATGATGACATAAATCCCGATGATCAGGCAGAGGGCAATAAGGCCTCCATCGACGGCATAGGCCCAGCCGTTACTCCATGTACTCCCCCTCCCTTCGGAACGGGGAAGAGGAAAGAGGACAAAGGTCAGCGCCAGTGCAAACAGCAGATGCATGGGTCGCTGCAGATATCCGGCCTGAAATCCGAAAACAACCAGGTATAACTGGTAGAGCGACCATGCAATGGCGATGACGGCCCCTACCGACACAAAATCTCTCAATCCCCTCTTTGTTTCCTCTTCAGTCATAGTTCCCCTTCCTCTTTCCTTCGGCCCGGATAGTATCCGGGAACGGCACACTGCAGGGCAGTCCGGTACGAAAACGGTATGGACACATCTATCGAAGTTTCCGGCACCGTCTTTGGAAAATCCTCAACTGATTACTATTCTGCACTCCATGGACACCCCCGCCGCACCGGGCGGGGGTGCAATCATTCAGACACCATTATCGTCTCTTTTTCCTTTCGGGTAGTTTGATGCCGTATTCTTCCCATCGCCTTTCGATCAGTTCCCGCTCCGGTGTATCCAGGTCGTAGGAAAAGGGTCCCCAATCGAGGTTTCCATATGCATCTCGTTTCGCCTTCTTGATATCCCGTGTGGCATCGAGGAGGATCCTGCCGCGGCTCCCCGTGCCGAAGAGCGTATCGTCATAGTCCGCCAGGTCGAGCCCTCCCCCCCGCGTGTGGGGCATGGTAATGATGTCGTGGGTACCCGGTTCCATGCGGTAACAGAGCGCCCAGTCGATCTGCCGGTGATCGTAGATGTCGATGTCGTGATCGACGACGACGAGTATCTTGTACATCCACTCGGCGGACCAGGACCCCCAGAGGGCATTGGCGACCTGTTTCGCATGACCGTTGTAGGCCTGCCTGATCTTGACGTAGCAGACGGGACCCGGCCGGACATCGATAATGCCCGGTACGCCGGCACGCTCCAGTGCCTCCAGGAAATTCACCTTGCTCGTTACCGAATAGATCCAGGTATTCTCATTGGGATGCCCCGGCCCCGATCCCTCCATGCTCCCGCGGAAGATGGGATCATTCCGGTGGGTGATACAGTCAACCTTGAGGGTATGCCGGGGTCTCCGCGCACCGCCGTAATATCCCGTATACTCACCGAAGGTCCCCTCCATGGCATAGTTGGCCGGATCGGGATCGACATACCCCTCGACCACCATTTCGGCGGTGGCGGGGACCATGATATCGGAATTTTCACACTTCACCAGGGGTACCGGTTCTCCCTTCAGCGCACCCATAATCTTGTACTCGTCCATCCCCATGGGAAACTGGCTCCCCGCCACGATGCCTAAGAGGGGCTCGGCCCCCCAGACGACGGCAATGGGCATCTTCTCCTGGCGCTGGCAGTACTTCGAGAAATGGACGCCCCAGCCCTGCGACAGTATGATGAGCACGGAGAACTCGTCCCTAGCGGTGAGCATGCCGCGATAGGCGCCCACATTGTGTTCTCCCGTGTCGGGGTCCCTCGTTATGGACGCACAGTAGGTCATCATGTACCTGCCGCCGTCGGGCGAGTGCCACAGTGGTGTGGGAAACTGATAGAGATCTATGTCGGAACCGGTAATCTTGTTCTCTTTCACGGGACCCGTCTCGACGGTCTTGTACATGACGGGATTGCGAATGGCCTCTGCACACATCCGTGACAATTCATCACGATTCGTGTCTTTCGACCGTCCAAAGGCCAGGGGAAGGGTCTTCCGCGTAATGCCGTTGGCAAACATCTTGGTCGCAATGGTGTCCTTATAATCCTTTATGTTTTCAAACATGATTGCCGGGCCGCCGTTGTCCATCACCTTGCGGATGATGGCACCCATTTCCAGATTCCAGTCGACCTCCGTTGTAATCCGTGCCAGTTCACCCTCATCTTCCAGCACCTTGATATAACTTCTCAAATCTTCCATACAATAACCCTCCTGATATTTTTTCATATGCTCGTTTATATTCGCTCGCTACCCCCGCCATAGCGGGGAATGCGCTCGCTGTCCAGTGCACGCGGGATCATTCCGCCCCTTTCTTTTCCTCCATCAGTCTCCATACATAGTCGGAGCTCAGGGGAATGGTATCGATGGTCACGCCCAGGGGTTTCAGGGCGTCTTCCACGGCATTGACGATGGCGATGGGCGCCGTCTGGCTGCTCGCCTCTCCGATACCCTTCGATCCCAGAACCGTCAGGGGCGACGGCGTCTCAATATGCCCCATTGTCATCTCGGGCGTCTCCATGGCCGTCGGGACCAGGTAGTCGGCAAAGCTGGCCGTCAGAAACTGGCCGTACTCATCATACTTCAGTTCCTCATAGAGGGCACTCCCCACACCGTGCATGATGGACCCCCGCACCTGCCCCTCGGCGATGCCCGGATGGAGAATGGTCCCGGCATCATGGACGGATACGTATCTGTCTATCTTCACCTCTCCCGTTTCGCCATCCACCTCCACGATGGCCATATCGGCGGTAAAACCATAGGTCGCCGATGAGTCCACCCGGTCCTTGTCGTCGATAGGCTGTGTCTGGGGAATATTGAAATGATAGGTGACGGCAAGTCCCGGTTCCATCCCTTCGGGGAGCGAGGTGGAGTCCCAGTGGGCAAGGGAGGCGATACGCCTCATGCCGATCTTCTGTTCGGGACTGTCTTTGACATGGAACTGCCCTGCCTCCATCACCACCGCTTCCGGTTCAACAGCAAAGATGTGCGCGGCGATCCTCGTCATCTTTGCCACCAGTTTCCTCGCCGCCATGGCGGCCGAGGCGGGACCGGTAGAGGCAAAACGACTGGAATAGGCGCCCGACGGGATAGTCCAAGCCCGTGTGGCCGTATCCATGCCGCCGACAATCGTGATGTCGTAGGGAGACAGTCCCAGTTCGTCGGCCACTGTCTGCGCTATGACCGTCTCGTGTCCCTGGCCGTGGGAGACGGTGGTCAGTTCCACGGTGACATGACCACCATGATCCACAAATATGGTCGTTGCCTGCGCACAGCCCGACAGCTGCCGGGCCGGCGATCGCTTTTCCGCCGGGATTGCCGCCTGGATGTAGCCCATATTGGACGTCGAGGGATCGATCCCTATGGCAATGCCGATACCGACGAATCTCCCCTCCTGCCTCGCCCGTTCCTGTTCCTTCCGGAGTGAGTCATACTCGCTCAGTGAAAGGAGGAGATCATAGGCCTTGGGATAATCACCGGCATCATAGACACCCCCCGTCGGCGTCGTATAGGGTATCTGGTCGGGCTGTATCAGGTTTTTCCGTCTCAGTTCCACGGAATCAACGGAGAGCTTCGCCGCAATCCGCTCGACACATTTCTCGATGCCGAAGTAAAGATGCTGGCAGGCATATCCCCGCGTGGGACCCGTCAGTGACTTGTTCGTCACCACCACGTAGCCGTCCATGCTGACGTTCCTGATGCCGTAGGCCGATGTGAGGTTTCCCAGGGGACGCAGGAGACACCCCGGTTCCGGCGCCCGTATGTAGCCACCGACGTTGTCCATGATCTTCATCCTCAGACCGGTGAACACCCCCTCCTTCGTAGCCGCCATTTCGATATAGGCCACCCGGTCGACACCGCTGGAACTGGCCATGAGATTCTCACGGCGGTCTTCGATCCACTTGACGGGGACCCCCGCCTTGCGGCAGGCCAGGGCTATGGGAAGGATGTAGGAATAGGAGGGGATTTTCACACCGAAGGACCCCCCCACGTCAGGGGGAACAATAATGCGGACCTTGCTGCTGGGGAGCCGCAGGGCCTTTGCCATCACTGCGTGGAGGCTGTAGGGGCCATGAAAGCCGCACCAGCAGGTGAGGATATCCCTATGGGCATCGAAGCTGCAGATGACGCCATTGGTCTCCATGGGCGTCGGCGAGATCTTGGGATAGACAATCCGCTCGGTCACCGTCACATCGGCATCGTCAAAGGCCCCCTCCACATCGCCATAGCTGAGCAGGCGATGGAGTGCCACATTGGTCCCCGACTTTTCGTGCAGGAGCGGGGCATCGGGTTCCATCGCCTTTTCGGGACAGGTGACCACGGGCAGCGGCTCATAGTCGACCTCGATGAGATCGAGCACATCCTCGGCCACATAGCGGTCCCGCGCCACCACCACCGCCACCGGTTCACCGACGAAGCGGACCTTGTCGATGGCCATGGAATAATATTCCTTTCCCTTGTTGGACAGGACGGGAAAGGGGTCCGACATGTTCCTGACATCTTCACCGGTCAGTATGGCGACGACACCGGGGACGGCCCGTGCCTCTTCCGTATCTATACTGTTAATGAGGGCGTGGCCATAGGGACTCCTGAGGATCGCGGCATAGTGCATGTTCGAAACGGGGGTCATGTCGGCAACAAACTGGCCGCTCCCCGTCAACAGTCTGCCATTTTCCAGTCTGGGAATATCCTGTGACACCCAGCGTCTAGCTTTTTCCATCGTACTCAACTCCTTAGGACCATCCGTGCATCGACGACAACCGACCCGTCGGATGCGGCAAAGACCGGATTAAAATCGAGCTCTGTTATTTCGGGAAGTTCGGCCAGCAGGTTTCCCGCGCTGACGATCAGATCGGCGAGCCGGTCCAGGTCACTGGGTGGCGCACCCCTGACACCCTTCAATATCTCGTAGGCCTTCGTCTCCCTGATCTGCCTCAGTGCCTCGTCTTTATCCAGCGGCGCCAGCCTGAAGGAGACATCCTTGAAGACCTCCACCAGGATGCCCCCTGACCCGAACATGACGACGGGGCCGAAGAGATCGTCCTTGAGACCGCCGACGACGACCTCGGCCGCCTTGGGCATGGCCTTCTGTACCAGCATGCCGTCGATGGCCACGTCGCCCACCTTCTCCTTCACATTTGCAAGGATCAGATCATAGGCGTCGGTGAGCTCCTGTTCTGAAGCGATACCGACGATGACACCTCCCGCATCGGATTTGTGGACCACCGACGCCGAAAGGACTTTCAAAACGACGGGATATCCCAGGCCTTCCGCCGCCGCCAGGGCCTCCTCACGAGTCGTCGTACATCTGGTGGGCGGATAGGCGATACCGAATGCTTCACATATCTGATAGGCCTCATGTTCCGGGAGCACTGTTCTCCCCGCATCTATGGCATGTTGTATTATTTCTCTGTAACCCATTTGCAACCTCCACTGATTATATAAAAAACCGATACCCGGCTCACTGCTCACCGTTGTTTCTGGAGCGATACTGACTGTATCGAATCATGTTTGCCATCACCTGTGCCGCCGTATCGGGATACTCGAGGGTCGGCATACCGGCGGCCTCCATGACCTTCCTCCCCCGTGCGACGGAGTATCCATAGAGCAACACCGACAGTACCGGTTTCCGCTCCGCTTCAGGGAAGGACTGATAGGCAGCCACGATATTTTTGGCCAGTTCCTCTTCATCGAGGAATGCCGGCGGCGTCGTCAGATAGATGACCCCATCGATATTCTTGTCACTGAGGACGATCTTGAAGACCTCCTGGTGGAGGGTCTCACTGACCGAACCGGTCATGTCGATGTAGCCGTCTGGTTTTCCCACATTGGCCGTCGGTGCCAGGATCTCCCTGAGGCGTGACTTCGTCTCTTCCGAGAGTGTCGCCAGCTCGACGACACCCGATGTGATCAGTTCGTCCACGCAGAGCGTCCCCGGACCACCGACGACGGTGAGGACACAGACACGGTTTCCCTTCGGCATGGGCATCTTCGAGAATGCCGCCGCCGTGTGATAAAACTCCGGCACATTGAAGGTCTGGATCACCCCGGCCTGGCGGAAGGCCCCCTTGTACATATCGAAGCTCCCCGCAATGGAACCGGTGTGGCTCTGGGCGGCACGTCCCCCCAGCGCGGTCCGGCCGGCCTTCATGGTGATGATGGGTTTCTTCTTCGATACTGCAGAGGCGGTCTCTATGAGCTTCCTCGCCTCGTTGGCCCCTTCCAGGTAGAGGGCAATGACCTTCGTGCTCTCGTCGTCGGCAAAATAATTGAGGAGATCGATGGCGCTGACATCCTTCATATTGCCCACAGACACGAACTTGCTCAACCCGAGCAGTCCCAGCGGATGGGCCCACATGAGGTAGGAGACGGCGAAGGCGCCGCTCTGAGTGATGACAGACAGCCCCCCCTGCTGGTATTTCCCCACATCGAAGGTGGTATTGATCCCCTGGTAGGTATCGATGATTCCCTGGCAGTTGGGACCGACGACGCGAATTCCCCGGGACAGCAACGGTTCCAGCAGCGCCTTTTCCCGATCTCGCCCCTCGTCATCGCCCCGCTCGCTGAAGCCGCCGGAGACAACGACTACCACGGAGATGTCGCCTCGCTCGTCCCTTCTCCTGGCAATCTTCTGAGCCGCCACGACACATTCGTCGGAGTGGAGCACCACCACGACGATATCCACCTTCCCCTCTATGGACTCGAGGTCCTTGTAACACTGCAATCCCATGATCTTATCGGCACCGGGATTGATGGGGTATATCTTGCCCTTGAAGTCCATCTCCAGGGCATATTCGACGATCTTGTTCCCCGGCTTTCCCACCTTGGATGAGGCACCGATAATGGCGATACCTTCAGCCTTGAATAATCCGTCCAGAGATCTATCAACAGTTGATTCCACAACTCCCATTCTTTTCACCTCACACTTGATTCTTGTATCTGTTTTACCGTCACCGGTCCTTCAGTCCCCTATTCACCCCATCGATTGACCAGCGTATGGTCCACACCGAGATGGTCCAGTACACGCCCCACCAGGTGATCGACAATATCCTCCAGGTTCCGGGGTTTATTATAGAAGGCGGGCATGGGCGGCAGTATGATCGCGCCGGCGCGGGCCACCTTCAGGAGATTCTCCAGATGAATGACACTGAGCGGCGTCTCCCGGGGAACCAGTATGAGCTTCCGTCCCTCCTTCAGTGTCACATCGGCGGCACGGTGAAGCAGGTTCTCCGTGAAGCCGTTCGCTATGGCGGAGACGGACTTCATACTGCAGGGGATGACGACCATGCCGTCATGCCTGAATGACCCGCTCGATACGGCCGCCGCAAGATCGCTGTCTTCGTGGGTCTTACTGGCCAGTGAAGAGACGTGATCGACGGAATACTCTGTCTCCAGTTCGATATTCCTCCTGCCCCATGCCGAGAGCACCAGGTGAGTCTCAATCTCCAGAGACCGGCACACCTCCAGAAACCTGATACCGTATCTCATTCCCGAGGCACCCGATATACCAACGACTATCTTCATTTTTACTGTTCTCCTTACACTACCGTCCATTTTGGTTGTATGATCTCTTCCAGACCGGTCTTCTTGAGGATTTTCCCCGTCAGCCGCTTCACTTCGCCATAGACCTTTCCCTCATCGATGGATACCGCTTCGCCATCGGCAACCAGGACGGCGCCGGCGACGATGACGGTATCGACGCTGCTTCCCGTCGCACTGTAGACCAGATTGACGAGGGGATTGTTGTAGAGGGGCATCCACTCGGGTCGCAGTGTATTGAAGAGGACGATATCGGCCTTCTTGCCGACTTCCAGAGATCCTATGTCACGGTCCCAGAGTGCGCCCCGTGCGCCATTGACGGTAGCCATTTCAAAGACCCGTTCGGGAGGCATCATCCGGGGATCGATCCGCGTCTCCTTGAATCCCATACCGACGATACGCAACTCCTGCAGGAGATCGATAATGCCCGATGACGCATGGTCGGAACCGACCCCCACGGCAAGACCCATCTCGAGCAATTCGGGGATATGTCCCATGGTGATATTCCCATAGCCGTTGTGAAAACTGGAACTGGGGCATGCCACGGCACAGACATTCCGCTTCTGCATGAGGAGGAGTTCCGCCGGCGTCAGCCACCCCACGTGTCCCAGCAGGACGTTGGGTCCCAGGACGCCCAGTTGCTCCAGGCGCTCCACCTCGGTCATGCCGAACTTGTCCAGTGACGTGTCTCTCGTCTTCTGGGCAAAGGCACAGTGGGTCTGTATCCCCGTGCCGTGCCTGTCGGCAATCTCCTTCAGGCCCTGGATGAGCCCGTCGGTGCAGTTGTTCAATCCCCTGAAGGATGCAAAGGCCCGGATGCGTCCATCGGCCCTGTTGTGCCATTTGTCTATGACGGCCTCGGCCCTCTCCAGGGCCTCGTCCGTCGTCTCGATCCATGCCTCGGGGATGGCCCCGAAGGATGACTTGCCGATATCGAAGCTGCTCTTGGCGACGATACACCGCATGCCCGATTCCTCAACGGCCTTCGCCGTCTGATCGATGTGGTAATTCCCCGGATCGACGAAGCAGGTGACGCCGTGCTTGAGCAGTTCCAGTGTGCAGAGGAGGGCGCTCCAGTAGGTATCCTCATCGTCCATACAGCCCTCATAGGGATACATCCGTTCAAAGAGGAATTTCTGTTCCCCCACCTCGTCGGCCAGGCCGCGGCTCATCTGGAATGCCGAATGGACGTGACTGTCGATCATGCCGGGGATAACGACCCGGTCCCGTGCATCGATGGTCCGGGCGGCCTCGTACCGGCCCTCCACAACGTCCGTCTTGTCGATAGCCAGGACGGTATCACCCCTGACGGCGATGGCACCGTCCCTGATGATCCGCCGCTCCTCATCCATGGTGATGATCCAGTCGGCCCCCTGTATCAACAGGTCTGCCTGCTCTCTTTCCATATCAGGCCTCCACTCTTCGAGCCAGGTCGATGCCCGCTACCACCTCTTCGATGGAATCGGAATAGATCTTCAGCTCCACGATGATGTTTTCGGTGTCCGTCTGCCCGGGGCTGGACCGGTGGGCAATCCCCTTGGGGATGACCATCATCTGCCCCGCCGTCAGTTTGGTATTACCCAGTTCGGTCTCCCACTCTATGGAACCCTTGAAACAGAAAATAAGCTCGTGATAATCGCAGCTCCGGTGCCAGAAACTCATCGCCTCCTTCGTCCGCTTGGAGAGATCCACCCGCAGGGCATCGGCCGTGAAGAGCGTCATGGGTGATCCGCCCGGTTTGTCAAAGTTTGCGGGCCGCAGCTTTGGATCGTTGACATCGTATGACAGAAGCTTCCAGTCACCGGCCACGTAATCCACATTGGTGGGATTATCGGTCCGCATCAGGGTGATATTGTTTCCGTTGATGGTCATCCTTTCTTCGTGCTTTTTCATGTGTATCAAACCTCCTCGGTAGAATATATTATGGAGAGCATGTCTGCTCTCGTTCAAACGCTCTATGCCGGGCACCACTCACCGGCGGTATGCATCCTCATAGATAGCCACGGCATCACCAATGGTAACCTCCCGGGGATTGGTTACGAGGAGCCGCTGCCCTTTGGTCACGGCCACTTCAGCCATTGCCTGCAGGTCGTCTTCGCCGATGCCGTATTGCGATATCCGGGTGGCAATGTCCACGCCGTTCAAGAGATCCTCGACGGCACGGGGAGCCCGCAGTGCGGCATCGCGCGCCGTCAGCCCCGTGAGGTCTTCTCCCAGGGCCGCTGCAATATCCCGGTATTTCTCTTGGGCCGCCTCACAGTTATATCTCATCACGGCGGGTAGGATGATGGCATTCGCCCTGCCGTGAGAATGGCCGTACCTCATGGTAAAGGGATATGCCAGGGCATGGCCCGCTCCTAACCCGCAATTACTGAAGGCCATCCCTGCCAGGTAGGATGCCTCGGCCATTTTTTGACGCACGAAGAGATCGTCGCCGTTGTCATAGGCCGACTTGAAGCAGGAACCGATGATGGCAAGGGCGGCACGGGCGTACATATCGGTTATGGTATTCGATCGCAGAGAGACATAGGCCTCGACGGCATGACTCAGGGCATCGGCCCCCGTATCCGCCGTCACCGACGGAGGCATTGATCTGGTCATCTGAGGATCAATGACTGCGACATCGGGAACGACATACCGGCTCCAGACGGCGGTCTTTGTGTTGTTCCGTTCATCGGTCAGGACTGCAGACATACTGGCTTCACTCCCCGTCCCTGACGTAGTGGGAATCACAACGGTCCTGATACCCGGAGCTTTCACCTTGTCAAAACCCAGGAATGCCCTGACGTTCTCTTCCCCTTTGCAACAGATCGCCACAGACTTTGCCACATCGATGACACTCCCGCCACCGACGGCGACGATACCGTCGATACCCTCTTCGAGGGCATAGGTGAGGCACCGGTCTACAGTGGCGATGGAGGGTTCCGGTTCAATATCGGTAAAGCAACGATAGCCGATATGTGCATTCTGAAGAATCCCTTCGACCTCCCCCGTCAGTCCCGCCTGTTGAATCCCCGCATCACTGACGACAAGCACCTTCGAACAATCGAAGGACCGGATGTACCGGCCTATATTATTCGAAGACCCGAGCCCGATATCCACGACGGGTGGACCATATATCAAAAAAGAATCTGTCATCTTCCATTCCTCCGGGAAACAGTGTCAATATAACTGTCGATCATCACATCTATTTCGCTTCCACTCCCTTTCATACTCCATGCACCATATCCATTTCCGGTTCACCGTCCCATCAATGAGGGTAACCACAGCGCTATCTGCGGAAAGACGATAATCAATGCAAGCCCTATTGCCTGGATGATTACAAAGGGCACAACAGAACGATATATATCTGTCAGACTAACTTCAGGAGGGGCAACTCCTTTTAGATAAAACAGATTGAGCCCCAACGGAGGTGTCAGGTAGGCCATTTCCAGATTCATACAAAAGAGAATCCCGAACCACAGGGGATTGAACCCCAGTTCCTGAACGACGGGCATGAATATGGGCGTTGCTATCATGACGATGCCTGCAGGATCGACAAACATGCCCAGAAAAAATATGATTACCTGAATCCCTATGAGGATCGTATAACGCCCAACGGGGAGGGCCAGTAATGCCTCTTGGACGAACTCGGGCCCGCCGATGGCGGAATAGACACTGCGATAGCAGGTGGCGCCAATGACAATCCACATGATCAGTGCCGACAGTTTAAAGGCGCTCAGCGATGCCTCTTTCAGACGCTGCCAGTTCAATCGCCGGTAGATAACGGACGAAATGAGGGCTCCGAGGGCTCCGACACCGGCGGCCTCCGTCGGCGTTGCAGCACCCGTATAGATACTCCCCAGCACGGCCAGTATGATCAAGAGGGGCAGCAGAACCGCCTTGAGGGAAATGAGTTTCATTTTCCAGTTGGAGCGCTCCTCGAGGGGCAAGGTCGGTCCCATGCGGGGGTTGATGGCGCATCGGACACCGATATAGATGAGGAACAGTACCGACAGGAGAATCCCGGGCAGTATACCGCCTGCAAAAAGTTTCCCGATAGACACGCCGGTAATGGCACCGTAGAGTATCATCATCAGACTGGGCGGAATCAGGATTCCCAAGGCCGCTCCCGCAGCGATGCTCCCCAGTGCGATATTCTTGTGGTACCCCCGATTCAACATGGCAGGCAGTGCAATGAGCCCCAGGGTAACACAGGCACCACCACTTATCCCGGCCATCGCCGCGAAGATGGTGCTTATCAGTATGGTTCCCATTGCCAGACCACCCTTGACGGGCCCCATCCAGCGATGCATCATGGTGTACAGGTCATCGGCCACACCGGAAAACTGGAGCACCGTGCCCATGAAGATGAAGAGGGGAATACAGACAAAGAGCCAGTCGTTTCCCGTACCCCACACGGCGGAGGCTACCTGGTAGAGTGATGCCGGTCCCCACATGAAGAGACTGAAGAGCATTGCTACGCCGCCGAGACTGAAGGCTATGGGTAATCCCAGCATCAAAAAGATAACGAGAACACCGAAAAAGAGGACAGTGACAACCGCGACACTCATAGGGGACCTCCACTATGACGTTCTCCACCGTCTTTTAAGAGGGCAATGTCCTGCAGGAGCTTGGACACACCCTGGAGGAGGAGCAGGAGTCCCCCAAGGGGAACAAAGATCTTAAAGGGATAGACCGGTCCATGCCAGGCCGTCGCCAGATGTTCTTTTAACGTGATCGACTCCCAGGCCATCTCGCCCCCCTGCCAGACTACGAGGACAACGAAAAAAAAGAAGAGCACGGCCGTACAGATATCTGTCAGCGCCCTCCCGCGCGGGGAGAAGAGGCGATAGACGATATCCACATTGACATGCGATCTGAGGAGCAGGGCATATCCCCCGCCCAGGACAATATAGATGCCGTTGATAAACGATGCCGTCTCCTGAGACCAGACAAAGGGATGATTGAACCCATACCGAGCTATGACACCAATGACAACTTCAAAGACCAGCACAATGATCAGCAGTGCAATGACATTACCCACCCACCTGTTTATAGAATCAATGAACTGCGATACACGCCTCATCATAATCGTTCTCCATAATGAGGGGGAGGGAACGCCCCTCCCCCGACGTCCATTCCGTGGTTACTGAATTCTCCCGATCTTCTTGAGATAGGTCTTTATGATTTCAACGGCCTTTGCGTTTCTCGGGCTCATGGCCGCGATTTTGTCCCACACCTTGTATGCGGCCTGCTGGGCCTTTGCCTGATCGGCCTTGGACAGTGTGATCATCCGTTCCGGATCCATGGCGTTTTCCTGAGCCGCCTCTATTGCCCGGTAATGACTCGCGTTATAGAGGATCCAGTCGCGGGCGCTCCATTCGACGATACTCTTGAGGTCCTGCGGCAGGGCCTCCCATGCATCCATATTCAATACCAGCGCAACGACCATATTCGCCGTCCGCGGCAGGCAGTAGTATTCGGCCACTTCGTGCCAGTTCATATGGGTCCAGGCCATCATCGTCCAACTGGCCGCGTCGAGGGTATTCAGTTCCAGTGCCGTGTAGATCTCTCCCCCCGTCATGAATACTGGGCTGCCGCCCAGTTCACGCAAGAGGTCCGCCTCGGGCCCGGTGCATCTGGCCTTCAGTCCCTTGAAGTCATCAATGGTCCTGATCGGTTTGTTGGACATGAAGCCGCGCTGACCGGTGGGTGAGGGGACAAGGTAATACATGTTGTGCTCGGCATAGGCCTCTCTCAGCAGATCGAGGAGTCCATGATCGTACATGAGAGCGATTTCCTCCGAACGTTCAAGCGTCGTATAGGGAAGCCCCGTTTCCCAGTTGGCCTCCGGCAGAATTCCCGACCAGTAGGAACCGGGCGAATACATCGCCTCCACCATACCCTTCTTGGTGGCCTGGAAATTATCCTTCGCTTTGCACAACTGGTTTGCCGGATAGGGAGTTATGACCAGACGTCCATTGGATCGTTCCTTGACATTCTTGCAGAATTCAACGGTTCCCTCATAGGCGATATCATTGGGTGGGGTGCCCCCGGCCAGTCTCCACTTAATGACCTTGGTGTCCGATTTTGCCGCGGCGTCACCGCCGTAGAACCCCACGGTAAGTGTTAAAGCCAATACAACACTCAATATAAAGACAACTTTTTTCATGATGTTCCTCCTTTTACTGCTGACGTTGCTGTATAGAAGAAGAGTCCCGCATCCCTGCGATTCCCCTATACCCAACGTTTGAAACTGTAATCACGACTATTAATTCCCTTCCTGCGTTGCTGTGCATACTTTTCTTCATATCCTTCTTTGGCATCCCCCCTTTCACATATATACTGTCTGACCGCCACGGCATATCACCATACCACGGTGACTCATGGCAGCAGATTCTCTAACTACAGGGCCTCCCCCCTTAGAGAAGTCTTCTTATGGTAGCTCCATCGGCTGTATCGCATGACGGCACCGCTGACAGCTGGCATGTCACGGTGGATACCCTCCGTCGGCACACATGTTCACTTTTTCGTCACACGATACAGTTCGCCCAGCCTGACATGGACATCTTCGATGTGCCGCTTCATCTCGTCCCGGGCCTCTTCCCGTTTCCTCGCACGGATCTTGTCCATGATCGATTTGTGCGAGGCGATCACCGCGGCCGTAAAATTCGCATCTGATTTCGACTTCATGGCATTCTCCTCCAGCACATCGATGACGGAGTGGATTGCAAAGGTAACGACAGGATTCTTCATGATATTGCAGACCAGTTGATGAAACTGGAGGTTACACATCCTGGCGCTGAAGGGCTCTCCCCGGGCCAGAGCGTCTTCGGCAGCCTTGATATTGTCCATCGCCTCCTCGAGATCACCTTTCTTCCACGATTCGGATGCATGATAGGCGATCTCCGGTTCAAAAATCACCCTGGCCATGGTCAGATCACCCATGGTCACCCGTTTCAACCGGAGCATATCCGACAGGTAGGAACTGACGGCCGTTGTATCCGCCTCGGCCACAAAGATTCCGCCATCGACACCCTGTTTGGTGTAGAGGATGCCGGAACTTTCGAGCACCCTGATGGCCTGTCTGACGGTGACATTGCTCACTCCAAAGGCGTGGGACATCTGGCTTTCCGATGGAAGCTTGTCCCCCGGAGCAAAGGTCTCGTCAAAGATACTTTCCTTGATTCTGGTCGCCACTTCCTGAGAAAACTTTTCATTTCTAAGGGGTTTGAATATTGTCATGGTCTCACCTTGTGAATTATGTAACCGTCTCAACGGTCAGTCACCCTGTTTACGATCATTTCCTTCCGGAAGTTCTCCTATCCGCTGCTGTCTCCGACACGATACAAGGAAAACATCCCGGAGATGGGTCCATCATCCTCATCTCCGGGAACACACAGTTTCGACAACGCATGTCCTATCTTTCAACACATAGTGCTGCGTCTCATTTCATCCAACCCTTTTCGCGGAAGTATTTTTCAGCACCAGGATGAAGGGGCAGTCCAACCACATCAAGCTTCCAGGCATTCTCGGGAGCAAAGGCCTTGAAGGCAGGATGTCCCTTCACGAGACCCGGCTTGTTCTCACATACCGTCTTTGCAATGATATAGGCCAGTTCATCAGACATGTCGGCATTGGCTATGACATTGGTACCGAGCAGGGGAAGGTCTACAGCGCTGTCCTGTCCCTTGAAGGAACCCTTGGGAAAGACCGACGGCGCAAATCCATGCCCCTTCATGATATCCATTTCCTTCGATTCGACGGAGAAAAACTTGACGGGACTGCTGATGGCTATCTCCGTCACGGCGGGATGTGCGGCCGTTATGCAGTGAATGAATACATCGCCACGACCGTCCTTGAAGGCAGAGATAATGGCGGGGAATGTGGTGTGCTCCACCGTTCCGCCGTAGGATTTTACTGCGTCAAAACTCATGCCGTAGGCCTCGAGCAGCAATCCCGCACTGGCCGCGCTGGCGCCATAGGGGGGCATGGTATAGAGGCGTACGGGCAATTTTTTGCTCTTCACATCCCTCAGGGACTCGGCCTCCAGGCCCTTCCTGATTACCACCCCTACATACTGCTTATTGAGCCCCCCGACGATTCCCCTGATGTTCTTGATCGGCTCCTTATAGGAAACTGTCCCGTCATAGGCCCACTTGGAACTGACATTGAAGCACAGCCCCATCTCGGCATCTCCCTTGGACACCATCTTGTTTGCCCCGATGCCCCCGCCAAAGGGAAGGACATCAATAGTGGATTTGGGGGGCAGTTCACTCCGCATCAATTTTGCTATCGTCGCTGCCTGCACGTACCAGGTACTCCCGATGGGCATACTCGTAAATCTCAGATGCACCGGTTCTTCAGCAGCTACTGCCTGCGCCCCCATAGAAAACAAAGAAACAACCAGCAACACACCTATCAATGAAATGATTCTTTTCAACATGGTTTCCTCCTTTTGAGAATTTCCATCCGACAATCCTCTCAGATAAAGCATAATACATATTCTCCATCACCTTACTACCGCTTGTTGTGTGTCCTATCACCCCCCTTCGTTACAGACTGCACTATCACTGTACTCGTGTGCATTACATGCCCCCGGCAGGGACATATGTCCCTCACTGATTTGTCGCGTATGGAGAGCCGGTTTCCCGGCCTGTTTGAGAAAACAGGTTAATTAGTTAACTGATTAATTAATAGTTGCATAATATGATTTTATGTGTCAAGATTTTTTTATTGAACATTACTTTATATCACTATATCGTCAGCAACAACGGGAAACACATCGTATCGAATTCGTGTTCACATTACCTCAAAGGGTGTTATAACAAGGACAACTGTCTGCATGAACGATAGAATTAATTGTTTGGAGGTACCATGATGAAGGATCTGCGACATGCAATGCATGACTTCAGGGAGGCAGGGAAGATACAGAACATAGCAACGGCGGTGGACTGGGAATATGAACTCGCCGGTGTATATAAAAAGCTGGACGGGAAAAAGGCCGTCGTTTTTGACAGCATAAAGGGGTATCAGACATCGGCAGTTTCAGGGATGTTGAACAACAAGGGATATCTCGCATCACTTATGAATGTGGACCCGTCAGATCCGATGAATCTGATACACAGGATGGATGAGGTCTATGCGAGAGACATCCTGCCCGTTCAGACACCGACAGGACCGTGCAAGGAAAACATCGTAACCCGGGACATCAATATTGCAAAGCACGTCCCCGTAATTAAGACAGCCTACGGAGACGCGGGAAGATATATTACAGCCGGTTTGGTTATAACGAGAGATCCGGAGACACATCTCCACAACTTTTCCATTCACAGAATATACCTGTCGGAAAACTGTAACAACGAAGCCCTGTTGCATGTCGACAAGAATAGAAGGCTCGGGATGATGCTTCAAAAGGCAGCTCACCTGGGAAGAGATCTGGAAGTAGCGGTGGCTATCGGAGTACATCCCCTGCTCCTGGTCGCCGCTATCAGCAAGGGTCGTCTCACATCCGACAAATTCGGTCTCGCCGGAAGTCTGTTGGATGAACCTGTCGAACTGGCGAAGGCAGAGACGGCCGATCTTTTGATTCCCGCACACTCCGAATTTGTTCTGGAGGGAATGCTGACATCGCGAGAATCGCATATGGAAGGACCGTTTCAGGAATACCCCGGTACCTACTCCGTCGTTTCTCCTGCTCCCATTTTTAAGGTTTCCTGCATAACATACCGTAACGACCCTGTTTACTATACAATCATAGGAGGCACCGAGAGCCATATCTTACGAGGAATACAGGGAGAATACATTATCTACAAGGCAGCCACGGCTGTCAGCCCTATCGTACAGGGCGTTCATATCACCATGGGAAGCATGGCACGGCATCATGCCATAATCCAGATCAAGAAAGAGAATCCCGATCATGAAGGATTTCAGAGAAATATAATGTATGGAGTCCTGGGGGCAATGAGAGAGATAGATCTCGTAGTCGTTGTTGACGACGATATAGACATTCACAACATGGAGGAGGTGGAATGGGCTATTGCAACCAGATTCGATGCGAGCAAAGATCTCCTCCTCTTCGGCAAGGCACGAAGCCATGAAATCATCCCGGTAACCGACGAGGGAATCCGGGGAAAGATAGGGATGGACGCAACGGCACCCTTCGAGAAAAAAGACACATTCCAGAGGGCCCGGTTCTTTGATGCCGACCTGGCAGATTACCTGTAGTGTATCCTATGCTCACAGGGGTCTTTCCCTGCAGCGGCCTAAGCAGATACTCGCAGAATCCCTTGTCCGACGACTCGATGAAACTGCTCCCGTGACGGGGGTGCGCCCGGGGGTACATTCTCCGAGGACCCGGGACAGTGGAAAGAGGGTTCCATCTTTCTCTATGGGTCAGTTGAGGTCTGTCTTTGGGGAAACAACCGCCCCAGCGAGGCCATCCCCCGCATCAATCTGAAGGATTACATCGGCGACCAGTAAAGTGACAGAGAGGGGGCGCGATGTATACCGTCACGCCCCCTTAAGCATCTCAAGGGAACCACCCATTCCGTCGGGGGAACCGCTTCAGTTTAACACACAACGGAGGACAACGAACTCCCGTCACCATCTATAGCAGTTATTATTCAGCACCCTTTTTGATCTGATCACCCAGTTCGGCCAAAATTTCATACAGGTCTCCCTCGACTGACAGATCGGCCACCTTCATCATATTGGCATCGGGGTCCTTATTGATCGCCACGATACACCGGGAGGAACTCATACCGGCCATATGCTGCGCAGCACCGGAGATGCCACAGGCTACATACAGATCGGGCGTTACTACCTTCCCGGTCTGACCGACTTGGTTTTGTTGGGAACGCCAGCCGGCATCGACAGCAGCCCTCGAAGCGCCCACTGCAGCCCCCAGGATATCGGCAACCTCTTCGACGATCCCGAAACCATCAACCCCTCCCAGACCACGGCCTCCTGAGATGACAATATCGGCCTCCGTCAATTCGGGCCGGTCACTCTCGCGGACCTCCGTTGCTGTGGTTTTGGCACGAATCTCGGGTATCTCGGGAACGCATTCTCTCCGATCTCCCCTTCCCTGTTTTTCTGCAATGGAAAAGTTGTTTGGTCGTATGGTACACATCGCCACCGCCGTATCCACTCGTACCCTGGCATAGACTTTCCCTGCGTACATAGGCCTGAGGAAGGATATCACATCTCCTTCAATGTCCATGGCGGTACAGTCTGATACGAGACCGGCACCAATATCTTCCGCGACCCGTGGTGCGAGATCCCTGGTCATCAACGTGTGTCCCATGACGACAAATTCCGCCCCCACGTCACCAATGACCGATGCCAGCACGGCTGCGTATGCCTCTGTCTGATAGTCCGAAAGCATCACGCTGTCGTAAATGAATATATCATCTCCGCCATAGGCGGCGATATCGTCGGCGAGATGAGACACACTGTCCCCTGCAAGACAGACATACAGACTTTCCCCTTTCCTGTCGGCAATGCGGCGCCCCTGACTCAGGGCCTCATAGGCCACCTTGGGCATCTTCCCTTTTCGCTGCTCTGCAAACACTAATACGGCCATTTCACTGATCCTCCTCTATAGTATCCGGTATTCGTCACGAAGATGCCTTATCAACTGCGTCACCACGTCACCCGTCTCCCCCGTGAGTCTCACCCCTTCCTTCCGGGTCTCCGGGAAAATATACGTCTCAACGCCGAGAAAGGGCTTCACTTCGTCAGTGGTCAGCGAAAGATCATCAAGGGAATACCTGTCGATGGGCATTTTCTTTGCGCGCATTATGAGGCGCAGGGGAGGATATCTCACCTCATTGATACCCTTCTGGACGCTGATCACACAGGGACGGGAAGACTCGACATGTTCCGATCCCCCCTCAATGTCTCGGGTTGCCTTCACATTTCCGTTCGCTATCTCCAGACGCGAAACAACGTTTATCTGGGGAAGATCAAGGATCTGTGCCAGACGTGAGGGCACCTGTCCATCTCCAGTATCGATGGATTCCCTCCCGCAGAGAATCAGGTCATACTCCATGGTACGGAGGAGAGCAGCCAGGATGATGGCGTAGGTATGACCGTCGGGGGACTGTACCAGCGGATCCGTCACCAGTACGGCACGATCGACCCCCATGGCGAGACAATGCTGCAGTGCCTGCCGGGAATTCTCCTCACCCACCGTTACTACCGTTACCTCTCCGCCATGTCGTTCCTTCAGACGAATTGCCTCCTCCACCGCATACTCATCATAGGGGTTGACGATCTTGATAACGGACCGATCATCGATGTCCCCATTGTCGTTCAGAACGATCTTCGCCTCCGTATCAAATGTCTGTTTAATGCATACAATAATGTTCATAATTTCTACCCCTTACAGCCCGAGAGATTCTGACAGCAGTTCGGCAATATCTCGAACCTGCATGTCATTCTCTAACTGCAGGTCCAGTACTGCATTCTGAATCATGGTATGACACCAGGGACAGGCCGTTACGATTACTTCTGCGGCAACTTCCTGCGCCTGCCTGACCCGTATATCTGCCAGACGCTGTTCCTCTTTCACCTCTGCGTACATCCTGCCGCCGCCGCCGCCGCAACACAGGCTGTTCGGCCCCGTCATTTCCATCTCCACCAGCTTTATTCCCGGAATCTTTCCTATGAGATCCCGGGGAATCTGGTAGATGTCATTGTGCTTTCCCAGGTAACAGGGATCGTGATATGTCACGGTGCAGGGGATATCCTTAAAGGAAGGTTCCTTCTGTTCGAAGCATCTCGCAAGAAACTCGGTGTAATGAAGCACCTCACAGGTATCGGTCAGTCCTTCGTACTTTTTGCTGAAGGCATTGAAACAGTGGGGTGACACCGTTACGATTGTTGCTACACCGGCGGCGGTAAACTGCTCCACGTTTCTGGTCTGCATTTCTTCAAAGAGGAACTCATCACCGATGGACGATGCCGGATCACCGCAGCACACCTCGCCTTCCAGGATACCGAAATCCAGGTCCATGGCCTTGAAAATCTTGACGAGGCTTCGTGCCACATCATGAAGGCCCGGTTCATAGGACGTCGTACATCCGATGTAGAGAAGGACCTCTGCCTTGTCGTCGGGCAGTCTCTTGACATCACTGTTAGTAAGCCAGCTCAATCGCTTCTCAGGTGCCTCTCCGTAGGGATTGCCATACTTGTATATCGATTCGAGGGCGGAACGCTGTTCGGGGACGGGACCTATCATCTTTTCGACCAGCAACCGCCTGCCCGCTTCAATAATATCGATAACCTCAATGGCACAGGCAGACTTTTTACATCTGTTCACACACCCCCCGCAGGTGGTACACATATATGCGATGTCCCGAATGTCCTCAGCATCTTTGCCGTCCAGCGTATCCCACAGTGTCCCGTAGTAGAGGGCCTTCGTTATGCCCGTCGGTCCCTGAGTAACAAAGCCTGTCGTTGAAAGCTGCAGCGGGCAATCCGCATAACAGCTCATGCAGATTCGGCATCGCGCCGTCATATCGGATATCTTATTTTTCAAATCTTCTATATACTGTTCTTCCATCTGCCTACCCCTTATAGATTATCGAATTCCTTTTACTCAACAACCGGCCAATACAACCCATATCCCGACGTGTATTCCGAAATTTCTCCGGTCATGTGCATTATTCGCTGTCCTATCGATACCCCTCCAGAATACCCGTATTAAGAATATTGTTCGGATCGACGGCATATTTGACGGTCTTTATAAAATCGTATGCCGCCTCTCCATATCTCTGGATGAAGAAATCCTTCCGCTTGGAAAACTGACCCCATTCTCCGCCACATCCACCGTATTTCACATTGAGATCGGCTTCTCTGGAAAAGATGGCTGCCAGCGCCTTCTTCTGTAATTCATTGTCCCAATCGGTGGGAATCAGGATCCCCGGATGCATGCTCAGCGCCCCGATATGACCATACAGATACATCTCAAGATCCTCTATAATGGGCACCCCTTTATTGAATTGCGCCACCTCCTGGATTGCATCGACAATGTCTTTCAGGTTGCATGTGATCTCTGCAGATTTCCATTGATATCCCGTCTTCTGCATGAGAAAGGAACCGATAACTTCACGCGCTCCCCAGAGTTTCTTCCATTCGTCCATATCGGAAACCTCGCGGGTCTCCAAAGGGTGTTCAGCCTTGAACGACTTGAGGACTTCGCCCAGTTTGAATGATGCCTCGTCTCTGTTGGTCCCGATACTGACAAAGAAGATCGGCGAACCGGCCGGTTCGGGGAGTCCGTTGATCTCATATCCGATCCTGGCGGCACGATTTTCCATGAATTCCATGAGCAGCGGAATGGGCCTCTTTTCAAGATACATCCGCTGGACACCCTTGGCAAGACTCTGCAGGTCACTGAAAAGGGCGTAACCATAGGCCCTCTCAAAATCGGGAATCAGTCTCACGCGTATCTTTGTAATCACACCCAGCAGACCATCACCACTGGCAAAATATCGCGTCAGGTCCGTCCCAGCAGGCCTGCGCATACCCTTCGTACCCGTTTCGATGATTTCACCGTTGGGGAGAACAACCTCCAGTCCAAGCACATAATCGCAGGGCTTACCGATACTGGCATCCACCAGATGACCGCTGGTATTATTGCTGACGCAGCCCCCCATATTGGCAATGATCCGGCTGCCCGGGTGAAAGGGGAAAAAGTATCCTCTTTGGGCAATGGTTTCATCCGTCTTCGCCACGACACACCCCGGGCCACATTCGAAGTAGCCGTAGTCCTCATGGATCTCCAGGGTGTCCATGTGGCGAACATTCAGTACAATCCCATGCGTGTGAGGTCGACTGGAGCCTCCCAGCTGTGTCCCCGATCCCCTGACGAAGACAGGGACCTTGACCCTGTTGGCATATTTCATTATGCCGCTTACCTCCTGCGCATTCCGGGGATATACAACGGCATAGGGGACCTGCTCTTCCTCAATGTCATAAGGGAATGGATGCAGGGCATTGGTCACCCTCTCAAAAAGATTCATTGAAATGTACTTTTCCGGCAAGATGTCAGCCAAATCCCTCGCAATTGTCTCACTCTTCGAGTCATCGCGCACGATCATTCACTATTCCTCCTGGTATATTTTATGGAACCACGGACACCCGCCACCCTCATGGCGGACCGGGACCATTACACACTATTTTTCAGAGGGCCATATATTCGGACAACAGCCTTCTTATTCTCTCATCTTCGTAATTACCCAGCACCGATGCAAAATCGTCTTCTCCCAGCTCCCTGTCAATCCTCAATCGAAACATCCGTTTTGCCAGTGATGCAAAGGGCAGCGGCGTATCGCTGCTTTTCCCAAGCCCCAATGCCAGCCTGAGATCCTTATCCATGAATCTCGTCTTGAACCCGGGGAGGAAATTCTTCTCAACCATCCGTGTCGAGAGCATCTCAAAGAGTCTGGGGAGATTCCCCCGCAAAAGATCGAAGAGTTTTTCCTCCTCCACACCTGCCTCTCTGGCAAAGGTGAGTCCTTCCGCCAGCAGGCAGGCATAGATGCCCGTCATCAGATTGTTCGCCAGTTTCAGGCTTTCTCCGGCCCCGAGTGGACCGGCATGAATAATCCGTTCACCCAAAGTCTCCAGGATATGGCGGCACCGATCGACGAGGGATGCCTCTCCCCCGACAAGCATAATCAGGTTCCCCTGACCGGCCGTGGTGACATTCCCCCCCACCGGGGCATCAAGCATGCCCACACCGAGCGCAGACGCCTCACGTCCAATTCTGCGTGTCACCTCGGGATCTATGGTGCTGGAATCAATGAGAACAAGTCCATCGTGAGCGCCGGACAGCAGGCCATGTTCCCCGAGATATACGGCCTCGACATCGGGCGAATCGGGAAGCATCGTAATGACAACGTCTGATATTCCCGCAATCTCGCGGGGAAGATTGACAATCTGTGCCCCTTCTCCGGAAAGCGCCTGCATTGCTTCGGGATTGACATCACACACATATAGCTCATACCCCGTGTTCAAGAGATTTCTGGCCATCGGGTATCCCATAGCCCCCAGTCCTATAAAGCCAATCTTCTTCATCTTTTCTCCCTTTCATAAAATATTTTTGATGACTGCCATGGACTTACACCTTGTCAGTTCTTAACTAACGGCAAGATCACTCCATTGCAAAAGGTCTCATCATGGTGTTTCGATTCGGTTGTCACCTCATCAGGAGTTCTGGTAAGAATGTAGACAACCACGGAAACAGGGTAAGAATGACGACACAGGCAAAGAGGGCAAGAATAAATGGTATAATCGCCTTCGACACCTGTTCCAGTGTCAATCCGGTTAACCCGCACGCCACAAAGAGATTGACACCTAAGGGAGGGGTCAAGAAACCTATCTCTGAGGTAACCACAATGAGGATGCCGAAATGAATGGGATCTACTCCCAATGCCGTCATTATCGGCAACAGTATCGGTGTAAGCAGCACGATGGCAGAGAGGGTCTCCATGAAGGTCCCGATAAAAATGAGAAACAGATTAATCAGCATGAAGACGACAAACCATTCCGTAGAAACTGCAGTTATCGCTGCAGCAAGCTTCTGCGGGATCTCATATAGGGTCAACAGCCTCCCGAAGGCCAGCGCCGGTCCGAATATTATGAGTACTGTGCCCGATACGAGAGAGGTTCCGATCAGTGCATCATAGACATCTTTCCATGTCAGTGTCCGGTATATGACAAATCCGAGGACAAGGGCATACAAGACGGCAATGATGGAAGATTCGACGGGTGTAAAGATTCCGCTGTAGATCCCTCCAAGGATGATAACGGGGGCAAGCAGTGCCCATTTCCCCTCATTGATGCTCTTCAGGAGGCGCCTGGCTGAAAATTCTCGGTCCGTCCCACTGTATCCGCGTCTTCTGCTGATGGCATATGCTACGAGCGACATCACCAGCCCCACCAGGAGTCCGGGAATCATTCCGGCAATAAACAGCGAGGCAATTGATACGTTTCCAACCACGCCGTAGATGATCATGGGGTTACTGGGTGGAATCAGTATGCCGAGGGTCCCCCCCGATGAGGAGACGCCTGCGGAAAAATCGAGGGAATATCCCTGCCGCTTCATTGCCGGGATCATGATCGACCCCACCGCTGCAACCGTTGCGGGGCCCGATCCTGAAACGGACGCAAAAAACATGCAGGAAATAATGGTGACAATGGCGAGTCCACCGGGGAAGTGCCCCACCAGTTCGCTGGCGATGTTCGTTATCTTTTCACTGACGGCCCCCTTCTGCATGATGTATCCGGCCAGTATGAAGGCTGGAACAGCCAAAATGGGGAATATGTCACATCCCGTGTATGCCGTCTGACCGAGAAAGACCAGGGGTATGTCGGTCAGGAAGAGACCAACCATGGCGGCAATACCCAGCGAAAAGGCTATGGGGACACCAATGGCCAGACATACGATCAACGTTCCGAATATCACGATGGTTAATTCCATGTTCCGCCCTCATCTCTGGCATTTCTGTATTGTTCATATCGAAACCACACCATCCGGATGACAATGAGAGAGTACCCAATTGGAATGACTGGATATATATACTTCATGGGTATCATGAGGGCCGGACTGAGATATGGAAAATCAATCACCGACTGTACAAATTTGATGCCGTAAAAGACCATTATCACACAGAACGCCAGCCACACCAGATCCCCCAGGACGGATATTACCTTTCCCGTTCCTCCCTTAAAGAAGATCTGATACACCACTACTCTGTAGTGGCTGCCATGCTTTGCCCCCAGGGCGGCACCGAAATAGATAAAACCTACCAGACAAAATCGAGAAACCTCCTCACAGACGGGAGAAGGTGATCCCAGAAGGAACCGGGTAAATACCTGGATCCCCATCAGGGCTATCAGTGTGGACAGCAAAAAAGAACAGACAATTTCTTCCAGATTATGTATAAAATTCTTTACAAATAATGCCATAGGGAACCTCTCCCCCTTTTTTTCTCGTAACAGAAAGTCCCATTCCCGCATGTCTGTTGCAGGACGGTGCCCCTTCATTGCCTCATGGCCATGGTGTCGCGGGCATGTATATCACACCCCTACCACCGACATGACGATGGAACCGGGATCCTCCAATATCAGAGTATTCCCGCTTTCGTCTCTCAGTCACGGTGAGACGAAAGCGGGATAACGAACAGTAATGATCGGTCTCTTACCGGCACAGGGTTACCGGAGTCCGGCCATGTGCATCATCACGGATGACGCCATCAGTCACCGGGCACGGCGGCTATCTTGTCCAGCCAGTAGGGAATCTCGGGAATCTTCTTGCCAAATTTTTCCCATACCGGTTTCACCAGCTCCCTGAATGCTTTGATGTCATCTACCTCGTTGACCTTCACGCCGTGTTTCTGAAGGCCGTCAAGGGCTCGTGCAGTGTTCTGCGTGCCGACCCATCGCTGATAGTCCTCGGCCTCTTTCCCGGCCTTCATCACCACGTCCTGAAGATGCTTGGGAAGCTTCTGGAAGTTTCGTTCGCTCATCAGGACACAGGCGTAGGCATAGAAATGCTTGGTCAATGAATAGTATTTTTCACCGGCATCGTAGAATTTCATGGAAAGCGAGATCCCCGGCGGCACATCATGTCCATCGACGACTCCCTGTTTGAGGGCATTGAAGACCTCACTCCATGCCATGGCAATGACGTCGGCTCCCATGGCCTTGGTGGTGTCGATCATGACCGGATTCTTGGGGACCCTGAAAAGGACGCCCTTCAAATCCTCCGGTTTAAAGATTGCTCGCTTGGAGTTCCCCAGTGAGCGGAATCCCAGGTGATAGAGTGACACCGTCCGCAGGCCCGTCGCCTTCAGGTATTTTTCCTTCATTTCCTTTCCGACCTCTCCATCGGCCACATTAAAGGCATGTGCATTGCTTCTGAATGCATAGGGCATGATAAACACATTCCACGGCGGGTAAAAGGGTGCGGCGTTGTTTATGGCACCGAGGGCGATGTCCTGAGTACCCATCTGGCATGCCTTGAACTGTTCCTGTTCACTACCCAGCTGCATGGAAGGATACACCTTTACCTCAAGCTCACCTCTCGAATATACCTGACACAGCTCGGCAAAGCGAACAGCGCCGATATGATAGGGGTTGTCAGGGGGAAGACCATGCCCGAACTTGAGCGTGTATTTTGTTTCCTTGGCAAAATCCGCCTTGGCAACGCCCCCCAGAAACACAAAGACAGTAAACGACAAAATGATTAACATTAAGATAAGGTTTCTTGAATGATTTTTTCCCATTTTTTGTTCCTCCCTTGATCGCTTCGTTATTTATACCTGGTGTTCATCGAATAACGCTGTCAAACAGTGTGACGTCTTTTCACCTCCCTTCTTTTGACCAACTAGTAAACGGTAGTGCCGCTCCCTCCCGATGCTTGCTACCGCTTTTTACACTATCGATCGGGATGTAACGGTCTCGTAACATCTCTGTTGCCTAAAAAAGATTCCTGAATATGTCAATCACATCCTCTTTATCTGCCTCCCTGGGATTGGTGAGTTGCATGCCGGAGCTGAGTGTTTCATCGGCGAGCCGCGAAAGCATTTCATCGGTAATACCATGCGTACTCAGGTCAATGTCGACATTAATATCGTGCATCAGTCTTTCCACGGCATCGACGGCACTATACTCCTTGCCCGACTGATCGCCTGCGTCGGGCATTCCCTCCAGGCAGAAGGTAATGTCCCTGTATCTGTCGGGACAGGACATAAGATTAAATTTTATAACGTGCGGCATAAGGACGGCACAGGCCACCCCGTGAGGCAGATGAAAGTGAGTCCCCAGCGGATGGGCCATGGCATGAATGAGACCAAGCCGGGCAACATTGAAGGCCATGGAACCCATGGAGCTTGCGATCAGCATGCCTGATGCCGCTTCCGTATCTGAAGGATCGGCAACGAACCGCCTGAGATACCTTCCGACGAGACGAAAGTTCTGGACGCAATATGCATCGGTGAAACCGTTGGCTCCCTTGGAGACAAAGGCTTCCACGGCATGGGAGAGCGCATCGAGTCCCGCGGCAGCCGCGAGCGCCGGCGGCGTTGTGGCGAGCAGTGCCGGGTCCAGGAATGCGGTTGTCGGAATCTGCATGGAACTCCTGAAAGAAAACTTATATTCCCGTTCCTCATCAAAGGCGACAGCCCCGAAACTGACCTCGCTTCCTGTCCCCGCCGTGGTAGGAATGGCTATCGATGGAACGGGGGGAATGGAATACTTTTCAGGCCCTTCATAATCGCGAAGCGGCCCGGGATTGGTGGCAAGGCAGCCGATACCTTTCGCGGTATCCATGACACTGCCGCCGCCGACACTGAGTATCACTTCACCGCCACATTCCTTCTGGACATCCAGTCCCCTGTGGATCTGACTGAGCGTTGATTCATGTCCGACCTCCGAAAAGACCTCGTATGCCAGACCGGCGCTGTCCAGTGCCGGGAGAATACCATCGAGGATACCGGCCTCGGAAACTCCCTTATCGGTAACTACGAGCACTCTCCTCATACCCTGTGACGCGATAACTTCACCGGCCCTTTTGGAAACACCGGCACCAAATAACATCTTTGTCGGATAATATAATTCGAAATTCCACATATGCGCCTCCTTACCACACAATACGTTACAGTGGTAAAATCCGATCAAGAACACCTAACAATCATTAAACATTTTCAATTTAATTGAACAGATAAACCACCATCCAAAAACTGCTTTTAACTTAATTGATGATTCTCTTATGTAAAAGACACGAAGAGACTGAAGCAACCTCACGTCCATTACGGACACTTCTTGTAACTTACTTTACATTGATGCAATATCTGAGTAACAACCATTGTCTGCCAAGAAATATACATTCTAGGAATAATCGGAATCGACCTAACAGCAGGCATCATGATTAAGAATATTTGTTATAAAAAGTCATTTATTTACAATCATATCTCTGACATCACTAACGGCAAAAGCGATACATTCAGAGCATTTCTTTCGTAAAGGGCTTTGTCTGTATGCTTCACGTTCCTGAGGATCTAAAAGGTTAAATCCTATTAATTGATGGCACTCGATTGTTTTATAAACCTCTTCAAAATCTTTTATTAGTTTTTGAACGTATAAATAAGTCTTTTCTCTTTCTTCTATTTCAGAACACATTCCTGGGCCAAAAACATATCCGAGAGCCATTGCTCCCCCCACAACTGCTCCACACACGCTACCCCACCGAGCAACCCCTGCCCCTATGGCAGCTGCCATTTTTAAAGCCTGCACTTCTTCATATTTTACGTCCTCTCCAAGGACTTTAATTGTTGTTTCAGCTCAGTTGAATCCACTGTCCAAAACTGATAAACATCTGGCAGCTAAATCGGGATCTATCTTCATAGAGAAACACCTCCTGAAAAAAACTTTGAACTTTGTAAATTCGAAACAGACTTGGCAATAGCAACGTAATGCCCGGGCACACTCCAGAATCTAATAAACCGGTAACATACTATATATACAAGCAAGCAACGACGGTCAAACCTAGATAAATGCGGGTAGAATACGGGGGGGAAACAGGTATTACTGCATGTGCAAGAGGTGCGTTCTGAGGTTCGCTTTTTTATTCTTTATGCCAAGCTTCCGCCTGATATTGTCCCGGTGAAATTCAATCGTCCGGGTAGATAGATTCATCAGTTCGGCAATCCATTTTGTTGTATTCCCCTCTTTTATAAGATTGGATATCTGAATTTCCGTTGGAGTAAAACCCAGACTAAGGGAAGACAATGTACGTGAAAAAGGGGAAATGATGTCATTCAAATTCGACTCAAGAAGCCCCAGATAGGACAATTGTTTCTCATCCATGAGGGGAGACTTTTTAAACCGTTCCAGAAAGGGAAGGACCAGTTCTTTTACATTGGTCAAGACCTGTTCCTCGAGTTCCACCTTGTACTCATCCCTCTTTCTCAACAGGACACGTAACGCAACATTCATTTCTTCAAAACTAGTCATCTTGCGCTGTAATTCTTGTTCCTTCTTTCTCAGATTTTCCTTTGCCACCAGGCAATCTGTCACATCTCTCGTGATCTGTATGATATTCGTGACCTCGCCCTTTTCGTTCTTGATAGGGACAGCATAGGAATCAAGATACCGCTTTCCCTCGATTCCTCCTCTGGGATGGCGAATCAAAAAACTGTGTTTGATTTTTCCATCCTTCAGCGCCTTCCTGCTCGAACACTCGGGACACTGGGTTTCCCTGTCATGAAAAACCTTGTAACATAACTGACCGGACAGTTTTTCAGGATTGATGTTCCAGTCTTTCAGATGTGTCTCGTTTGCCCATATGATGCACATCTTCTTATCAACAAGCCTGATTTTATCGATGGAGGCATCAAGAATTGCCTTCTTCTGATTAACCAGTACCGTTTCCTGTTCTTTGTACCTGTTAATCTCCCCTTCCAGAAATTCGATCCTCTGCTCCAATTCTGCGTAGGTTGGTTTCATGTTCATCAATTCACCTCCCCCATCTTCCTATTTTTTTCCTCTGCGGACACCTTTTCCGAACGTAACAGCCAGTGAGGCCATCCCCCTGTCACAGAACAGCACATGAACCGCCATTGCCAGCAGGATGAGATCACGGAGGATATAGAACCCGTTGGCGGATGCGGCTCCGGCGGAGGTGCTGAAGCACCCGCAGGCAACATCGAGTCCCCGCATGACATTGATGGTCAGGGCGCCTGCAAAGATCACAAAGAGCAGGGATGAAACCAGCGCCCCTCCCGCCGTCATGACACCGAAGAGGAGACTCCCCCCCGTGACTATCTCCACCCAGGGGAGCAGTATGGCAACGGAATTGATCATACTGTCGGGAAGAATGTGATAATTGGCAACTGCCTGGGCAAATCCCGCGGGATCGGTGGCCTTCACGATACCGGAATACAAAAAGATGATCCCCAGTACAAGGCGTAATACCAGTGCCACGACGGGTGATGTCACTATCCCTTTCATCATTGGTCACCTCGTTCAACGGGATATCCGGCGTTCATCCAGGCACTCAAGCCGCTGACGAAAGGCCGCACCGACGGAAGTCCATGCGTCGTGAGCGTCAGGGCCAGCTGCGATGACAGGTTACAGTCGACACCATGGCAATAGGGGATCACGATCATGCCCGCATCGGCCATCTCACGGATTTCCGGGATCCTGCCTTCGGCTTCATGTATGGGGACACTGCGTGCACCGGGGAGGTGCCCCTGCCGATAGGCATCACGATCCCTGACATCCACAAAGAGGGCAACGCCCGCCTCGTGGAACATCATCGCCTCTTCCAGTGACAGGGGCTCCAGTCCCTCAGAGACAGCGACTGCAACGGCCTCCTGCGACCACTCCCCTATCCAGGATATTCCCGTGGGATGGAACATGTTTACTACGACACCGATAATGACACCCGTCACCAGGAGGATGACAGACTGATAGAATCCCGTACGCAATCGCCGGAGACCGCCCTTGTCTTTCACAGAGTTATGCCCTTCCCCTTTCATTCATAAGCGCTTTCAGTAAAACCGGCCTTGCGAATCCAGTCCACGACGTCCCGGTCTTCCCGGCAGGTATCGTTCAGCGGAACCACCTGCCACCGAAAGAGATTGCCGCTCTCGGGCGATCGCTCCAGTTTCTCCAGTGTCTCTTGGAGTCGTTCACGCTTCTTGATTATCTTCTGGAGTGTAAATTCCAGCACACCGTTCTTGCCTTCATCGAGGACATTCCTGATTCTCTCCAGGCGGCGATTGAGATCGGCGATCGCCGTTTTGATACGTAACTTCTCGCCTGCATCGCGAAAGGGAGACACATGGTCTCTCAGCGTCAGATCGAGCCTCCCCGTATACATGCCGGCCCAGTAAGACTGAGCCATAAAGGTATCTTTCTCCTTCAACAGCTTACTGAAGAAACGACCCTCTTTCCCCCCCATGACAAAATGGATACCCGGCACCTTCCTGATGAGTTCACGTTCCTTTTCGAGTCCCAGACAGGACAGGACTATAACGATATCGGCCTCCTTTTTCAAGCGGGGAACGATCAATCGCGCCTGTTCGACCGGTTCTGCCACCATGGCACCGTTCCCCAGGGCCCTGGTGATTTCCGGCCCCACATCGGAGGTAAGAAGTCCCAAGAAGGCAATGCGCAGGGTGTCAACGGTATGGATGACATAGGGGGGGAAAATGGCATCCCCCGTCGATGGATCGACCAGATTGGCCGATATCAGGTTCAGTCCCTGTGAGGCCTGGTCCCTGAGGAAGAGAACCCCCTGCAGCAGTTCCAGATCTCCCACATTGACGGCATGTACTCCCATGCGTCGGTATGCACGCGCCATCAGTCGTGCATTCATACGAACCGTTTCGGCATCGTCGTGAACCCTGGGGTCCTGGAACAGGCGTCCCGAATCGACATAGACGAGGGAACTGTCCTTCGCCTTCATCTCGTCGATGAAGGCCACGCGCCGGGCAAGACCGCCCAGCATCACGCACTTGCCTCACCCGGAGGATTTGTAGGCGAAGAGCATGCCGTTCAGGTTGCTGGTCTGCGCTATGGTTACCCTGGCGGTCTGAGCCAGGCTGGATGGTACCGTGACAAGGGCGGAGAGCAGCATGCCGAGCACAGACAGGCACAAAAACTTCATTGCATACTGTAATGGTGTCCTATCCCTCTCATTGATCTGCTTCATGATACACTCACCCTCCATTACCGTGATACTAGCACATCCTGTACCAGACAATGGAGGCACTGTCAAGAAAGGAGATGAACCATAATATATCGTTATTGTTAATATAATCAAAAGCGACGGGCGGCTTCCCCCGATTGTCCCGTCCGTTTCACTGCAATGATTTCGGCCATGATACTGACGGCGATTTCTTCAGGCGTTTCGGCGCCGATGTTGAGCCCGATCGGTGAATGGACTGCCCTCAGGAGATCCTCCGCCACACCCTGTGATTTCAGACGGGCAACCATTGCCTCTCTCTTTTTTGTGCTTCCCACCATGCCGATGTATCTCGCATCGGTTTTCAGCGCCCACTGCAGCACCGCTTCGTCCCGGGCATGGGTACTGGTTGCGATGACGATGCAGGATGTCCTGTTCACCCTGACACGGGAACATGTCTCCGCAAAGTCCGCCGTCATCACGGCGGCGGCATCGGGAAATCGCTCCCTGGTGGCATAGTCGGCACGATCATCGGTCACCACCACCCTGAATCCCACCATGGCTGCCATCCTTGCGACAAAAAAGGAGATATGACCGCCGCCGAAGACGTAGAGCGTGGGGGGTGCGCTGACGGGTTCGAGGAAGACCTCGGTCCTGCCGCCGCAGGCCATTCCTGCCGGCCCGTCGACGGTATCCGCTCCGTCATAGTGCACCATGCGGCACTGACCCTCTTCCATGACCTGCAGTGCCTCCCGGCGCACATGGTCCTCCATGGCACCACCCCCCACCGTTCCCGTGATGGTACCGTTGTCTTCTATCAGCATCTTGGCCCCGGCACTCCTCGGTGACGAATCCGACGCGGCAACCACGGTTGCAAGGACGGCAGAGCCTCCCCGCTCTCGTATCCTCACTATGGCCTCAAAGACATCTTCCATGGCACATCCCTTCACATCGCGATTACTTCGGAAACGGGGGGACGTTCCCTCACATGTCCCAGCACGACCCTGTCGATACCGCGACGGCCGCGCCTGAGGATCTCTTCCGCCACCATGCGTGCCGCCGGCAGCGACTCATGCCCGTCGACCTTGTTTATGAAGGGTACGACGCGCGCGCCATCGGGACTGTTCCAGACCATCCCCCTTTCGTGTGTAACGAGGTCGGCAACGGTACGGGGGGACACGGTGTCTCCCATGGCCATGCCCGTCAATTCCGTCGCTATGGCGGCCCTGAAGACGAACTCGTCTCTCATCTCACGGCCCACGACGTCGATCCCGATGACGGGGATCACACAGGCACTGATGGAGGGAATCACGGGCTCACGTGTCCTGTCGGGGGCCTTCAGTGAGCGGCCGGCCGCCCCGTCGGCCTCCACGATGACGTTGCGTACCGATGCCAGACCGCTCAATCGCCGGACCAGTTCGGTATCGATGCCGCACAGTTTTCCACTGGCACGCTCGACCTCACGGGCAACGGTCACATGACCCCGATGGGTCCCCTCCCCTTCGATCAGATCGATTATCTCGTCGGCATCGCGCGACACAATCACATGCGATGACTCCGCCGGAGACGGGGGGAATATCTTCGTTGTCGTCGTGGTAACGACCACCTGACCCGCCGTCATCAGTTCATGGGCCAGCGCAAACATGAGGGTCGTTTTCCCGCCGCTGCCCACGATGCTCACCACCTCGCCGGCATGGACATCCACTGCGTCTCTAATCCTGTCGGCCCCTGTAATGGTGTGCAATTTCCCCGGTCCTTTCGCCGAAACGGCGTCTATTCGTCACGCGCCGCCAGTGCCTTCAGGGCGGCATCATAGGGCAGCATGAGACAGCGGTACCTGCTCCTGTGGGAACGGACGGGACTGAACATGCGGAGTGCGGGACAGACCTGACCGTCGTAAGTGGCCGCTTGCAGGTACTGTGCAAATCCCTCACGGATATCACGCAGTCGCCTATGATCGAAGCCGGTAACAATGGGTGCCATCTGCGCGCACGAGGCCTTGCAGAGCACGCACCCGCGTACCTGATAGCAGACCCGGCTGATCCGGTCCCCCTCCAGCATCACCTGGATCGTCACCCTGTCGCCGCAGAGCGGATTCGTCGCCGTCGCCTCCCCGTCGGGTCTTTCCATGGTGCACCGGTGATCGCTTCGCGCGGCCCACTGGAGAATCTGGTCGTCGTATATATTCCTATCCATGGGGAAGGGTTCTCCCCGGGATATCAGACTCGGGCAGTCCCCCCGCTGGCAGGCGCCCTTCGGTTACCGTATGTTTCATGGCCTCCCTGTCTCCCCTTTCACTATCGTTATGCAAACATCTCCATGCAGTGGTCCATCCCTTCGAGGAAGGCGTCCACATCGCCCTGGCGGCTGTATGCCGCTAGACTCGCACGGGTCGTCCCGTCGAGATCGAAGCGGTCGTGCAGCGGCTGGGCGCAGTGATGTCCTCCCCGCAGGGCGACACCGTGGTGATCACTCATGACCTGGCATATGTCGTGGGGATGGATGTCGTCCACGGCAAACGATATCAGGGGGAGACGCTCCGTGCCCCGCGGGGGACCCAGGATCCGGACCCCTTCCCCGCCCATATCCTCCAGTCCCTCCATCACCTGGTCCGCCAGATCCGCCAGGTGCCGGTGCATCCCCTCGATATCCTGTGTCGAGAGCCATTCCAGTGCTGCGGCCAGTCCCACCGCCTGGGTGATGGGAGGGGTACCCGCCTCGAAGCGGTGCGGCGGCGGGGCATAGGTGCTTTTCTCCAGTCCCACATATTCGATCATCTCACCGCCGCCGAAGGCGGGCGTCATGGTGGCCAGGAGTTCCCCTCTCCCCCACAGGATGCCGATGCCGCTGGGACCGTATGCCTTGTGCCCCGAAAAGACATAGTAATCCACCCCCAGTGACGGGAGATCGATGGGACCGTGCGGTGCCTTCTGGGCACCATCGAGCATCACCAGGGCCCCCGTCTCACGGGCCCGGTCCCTGATGGTCGCCACATCGGTGAGGGCGCCGGTGACGTTGGACCCATGGGTGAGGGCCACCAGCTTTGTCTGTGCCGTGATATACCGGTCAAGATCCCGGAGATCGAGTTCCCCTTCGTCGGTGACGGGCAGGAACCGCAGCGTTATCCCCCTCCGCTCTCTCAGCATCTGCCAGGGAACGATGTTGCTGTGGTGTTCCAGCTGAGAGATGAGGACCTCGTCGCCGGGGCGCATGGCCGCTCCCAGGCCCTGCGCCAGGAGATTGATCCCCGCCGTGGTGCCGCCGGTAAAGATCACCTCTTCACTGGCGGGGACCCCCAGATACCGGGCAACCACGGCCCGGGCATCTTCATAGGCCTCATCGGCCTCTTCCGACAGCAGATGCACACCCCGTTTGACATTGGCCCGCCTAGTCCGGTCATGGAGGGCCACCGCCTCAATGACACAGTCGGGCATCTGTGCAGTGGCCGCACTGTCCATGTAGTGGAGCGGCCGGTCTCCCACCTGTCGATTCAGTATACTGAACTCTTCCGCCACCCGATGGACGTCAAATATCATGGCTCATACCCTCTTCCTGCGGCACGTCCTCCATACCCGCCCTTCAGCGGGAACCGGTTTCCTGTGTACGCTCCTGCCCGCCTCTTCTCGCAGCGGTAATCTCGGCCATGATGGCGATGGCTATTTCCTCGGGATTGATGGCACCGATATCGAGCCCCACGGGTCCATGTATCCGGTCAGTCATCTCTTCTGTATACCCCCGGTGCCGCAGGCGCTCCAGGCGTTCGGCATGGGTCTTTCTGCTGCCGAGTGATCCGATGTAGAATGCCCGTGACCGGAGCGCCACCTCCAGTGCCGGATCATCGATCTTGGGATCGTGGGTCAGGGTGACGATCGCCGTTCGTTCATGGATGACCATCTCCTTCAACGCCTCGTCGGGCCATGCGGTATTGATCGGTACACCGGGAAACCGGAGGTCGGTGGCAAAGGCCTCGCGGGGATCGATAATGAGTACGTCGTACCCGGCGATGGCCGCATAGTGCGCCAGGGCCTGCGCAATATGGACTGCCCCGATCATCACGATCCGGGGAGCCGGGAAGAAGCCGTGAAGAAAGAGGGCACGACCCTCCCGTTCCACCACCCCGCTCAGTTCGCTCTGTGCATGCCCTTCCACGCGGGACCGAAGCTCGTCGCCAAGCGTGCCGAGGGCACCGGCGTCATCCAGCGAGACAACCCGCTTGTCTCCCGTCTCGAGATCCGTTATCAGGCAGGCCGAACGGCCGGCCTCCCGCAGTTCCATGAGCCGGTCCAGCACCGGTCCCCAGGCGATCCGTTCCACATAGATTTCGATTTCTCCGCCGCAGGACAGCCCCACTTCCCACGCCTGGTGCTGCGTGACGCCGAAGAAGACCCGGCGCGGCGTGCCGGTGCCAATGACATCCAGTGCCTCGGCGACGACGGCACCCTCTATGCATCCCCCGGAGACCGATCCCTCGAATCTGCCCTCCCCGTCAATGACCATCTGACTGCCCACGGGGCGCGGTGACGATCCCCACGTCACAATTACCGTTGCCAGGGCGACGTCGCTTCCCTCTTGCAGCCACTGGTGTGCCATCTCTATCATATACTCACCTGCATACCTTCCCTTTCATACTATCTGCGCCTGTCGCCCGGAGATACCCTTATGATATCCCATTTGCATTGAAAACAAAACCGGCGAATTCCAGACCATCACGGGCCTGCCTGCCGGCCTGTGCAGACCGGCAGGGTTTATACCTATATTCTGCCGTCTCCAGGCCTCATGACCCGAAGGGACAGAAATGGTGGAGCCCCAGCATACGCGCCGGGCCCGCTATGGTGACACCGAAGAATATGACGGGCTTCTCACTCTGAAAGCCCCCGATGGTGTTGTTGGTCAGTGTCGTCCCCGTCACCAGGGCAATGTCGCACCATGCCATATTGTCGGCGCGCGCATCAGGAGATTCCACCATGACACCGAATTTCTCCTTCCCGATATGTTCCTCATCGAGATCGGTCACCCTCACCTCGAAGGCGCCGCTCAGTGCCTCGAGCATCCTCGGCTGCAGTCCCGCCAGAAAGATCCGGGGGCTGCCGTACCGTTCCCTGACATATTCGACCAGCTGTTCGGCGCACTGCGTCGGTTCCTCGTCTTTGCAGTGGACGGTATTGTCCACCATTGCCAGGTGTCTCGCAACGGCATTTACCGAGGACACGAATATGGCCCGTCGATAATTGTTGCTCAGATCCATGGAGAGCACCTCCGACAGATTGCTCTCGTAATTTCCAAACATATCGGTAAAGGCCTGCCCTGCCGATCCCCTGAACCGGGCCTGCATCAACCGTTCCTTCCCCTTCTGCAGGGGATAATCGTCATGTTCCGGATTGCCGATCGCCTCTTCCGGCGTCAACGTCTTCGCCACGATCTGTATGCCTTCAGACTCGAAGTTCCTGCCCCGAATGAGATCGTGCACCTTTGCCCTAATAATCTGATCCATCTACCGCTCCTTCACCTTCTATAACGTTTATCCATTTTAACTTCAATATGATGAATACCTCGTTTCCCGGTAACAGGGCCCTTTCTTCGTACATACCCTGCGGCA